>Ga0194111_10000226_pt1 | contig 67770 bp, 84 predicted proteins | sample TA2KigC300mmetaG_FD_146194 | JGI IMG/M metagenome (GOLD analysis project Ga0194111, IMG submission 146194) | Freshwater microbial communities from Lake Tanganyika, Tanzania - TA2015033 Kigoma Deep Cast 300m | ecosystem: Environmental > Aquatic > Freshwater > Lake | place: Tanzania: Lake...
ATGGTTGTGAATGTATGGATGGAAAAGTTATATTCATTGGAGGAGGTCCTGGAGACCCTGAACTCTTAACAATAAAAGCTTTAAAAGCTATAAAAGATGCTGATGTTATTATATACGCTGGTTCACTGGTAAACAAGGAAGTACTAAATTTTGCAAAGGATGATGCTGAAATCCACAATAGTGCCTCCATGGATCTTGGTGAAATAATTGATATAATGGATAAAAAAACCAATGAAGGACAAATAGTGGCGAGGATTCACACAGGAGATCCATCAATTTATGGAGCAATAGCAGAACAGATAGATAATCTTAAAAAGAGAAAGATACTTTTCGAAATAATACCAGGGGTTAGTTCCCTTTTTGCTAGTGCGGCCGCTCTTGAGGTAGAATTAACCTTACCTGAAATATCGCAAACAGTGATAATCACCCGTCCTGAGGGTAGAACTCCAAAACCCAGATCAGAGGCCATATCTAAACTTGCAAAACATAAAGCAACTATGTGCATTTTTCTGGGAGTTCATATGATAGATAGAGTTGTAGAGGAACTTTTAAACCATTATCCGCCTAATACACCGGCTGCAGTAGTTAGAAAAGCATCATGGAATGATGAGACTATAATTAGGGGAAAATTGGAAGATATAGCTGATAAAGTCAAAAAATCTGATATAAAAAAGACAGCAATTATTTTTGTGGGTAACGCTCTTAAACCAGATAAAATCAGTTACTCCAAACTCTATGATGAAAAATTTACTCATGAATATAGAAAAGGACAAGATTAAACAATTCAAACGATAGATTACATAAAAGTTGTTGATTTAAATAATATTTGATAAATATTTTAACACTCTTTAATCAAATTTCAAAAAAAATATTTATTTTTAACTTATTTTTGTTTTCATCGGTTAGATTATCCTATTTCCACTTAATTACAATGGATTCACGTTTAAAAAGACGAACAGCTACTTTTAAAATCAGTAAATCCAGTATAAACAGGACTCCCGCCATTATAACCAGTAACCCTGGAGTTAATATTACATATCCCCCCAACTGGATACCAATAAGCCCTAAAACTGGTAAAATGATAACAATTGCTAAATTTTGTGCATTTTTGGGATCGTTTGTTCTTGATGAAGCTATAATTCCCAGCATAAAACCAAAAACCGTGATTAAAGGAACAAAAAACAGGATAGAAATCCACCAGGATGATGTAATCACATATTTTAAAAGATGAGATGTTCCTATCCATTTAACTCCTGCCAGAAAGATTCCAGCACAAATCCAAGTAATGATTATAGACGGTATTGCACCTGCCAGTGCTTTGCCCAATAAAAGTTCCCACGTCCTTACAGGCGTTGCTAATAATGGTTCTAGTGCACGTGCCTGTTTTTCTTCAATAATACTGAATGTTGCAAAGCTAATGGCGATCATTACAGGGATAAGTAAAAGATAAAATGGAAATTGAGAATAGAAAAGTACCTGAAACTTCTCAAGAGGTGAAAGAGTTAACAGTGAAGGCATCGTGCCTTGCAGGGTGTCCACTCCCCTTTGAAGAATGGTGTTAACCAGTGCATCACTACTTGAAAATTTTATAACAAGATAAATTAAGATTAACGCCTGTAAAGTGATGATAAAAGGGAGTAATGTGATAAATAGGGCTGAGTTTAAATTGTAAAATGTTGTCTCCCACTCCTTTCTTATTACATTGTTAATGCGTGTGTATGCCATTTTATTCTGCATAAAATTTCCCCTAAAAACACTCAAAATAACAAATTTTGTTTATCCTTTTTCTTTATCTTCCTCTTTAATTAATGTCATATATATCTCTTCAACTGAATGTTTTCTCTCAAAAACGCTTTGAATCCGTCCTCCAGCCTTTATAATACTCTCAACCAAATCGGGGCGATTTTTATCAAATTCGGTTAATTCAATAACGAGCTGTTTATCCTCTTTATTGACACCTTGAACAAAATTGAGAGTTTCCACGGCTTCTATGATTTTATTATCAACAGATTCCATTTCAATAATTACCTCTCGCTTAAAGAGCTGATTTCGCAAGTTTGATGCTGTATCTAAGGCCACCAAATTTGTCTTAAAAAGAGCAATACGATCACTTAAGAGTTCTGCTTCCTCCAAATTATGTGTACAGAGAAAAACAGTGCGTTTTTCCTCTTTTAATTTTATTATAAGCTTATGAACTTCTATTGAAACTTCTGGATCGAGACCCGCAGTTGGTTCATCCAAAAAAACAATTTCTGGCTCATGGATTAAAGCTCTTGCAAGTGCAAGTCTCTGTTTCATGCCTTTTGAGAAATTTCCAACTTTATCATCCCTTCGATCCCATAATTCCATGAGTTTCAGATATTTATTCACCTGAAAATCCACATCAATATTAGAATAAAATTTAGCAAAAAATTCCAGATTGCGCTTTGCACTGAGCCTCTCATAAAAACCTGGTGTTTCTGTGAGCAGCCCTATTATTTCATGAAGCTTTTCCGCATCCTCGTCTGTGCGAAACCCTGCAACTGTGGCAGATCCTTTTGTTGGTGAGATGATCCCAGACAATATGCGTATTGTGGTGGTTTTTCCAGCGCCATTCGGTCCAAGAAAACCTAATACTTCGCCTTTTTTGACCTTTATATTCAGATCATCTACTGCTACCCTACCATCAAATATTTTGGTAATGCCTGATGTTTCAATTATGTTTTGCAATTTTTCACCTTAATAATGACAAAATTATGCATTTCTCCTATCTCAGCGAAAGTTTCCATATTATTAGAGCTAATTATAGTTAGTTATACATTGCACAAATTTAAAGTGATTGGACAGATTGAATATAGTTCATACAAAAATGATGCATTAAGGGTTTTTTATATAATTGAATGCTTCTAAACGACTATCAACTTAACATAATCGATTTTTCTACTTATCTGAAATAATTTAGCCAATTGTTTCATTCGTATGGCATCACCATCTAAAATGAAAATTTCGAGACATTTATTTTCTTTTAAATGACTGTGTATCTGCGTGTTTATTATATCCTCAAAATCGTGTTTTATTTCTGTTACTTTATCTTCTGCATCTTGACTATGAATTAAAACAAGGATAGAATTTATATCACCTTTTAACGATTTTTTTTCCTTGTTATCTGCAATGAACATCCTTGCGCCTGCTCTTATTACCTCAGATCTTCCTGAAAAGCCTAGTTCTTCCTGTATATCGTCGATTTCTTCAAGAAGTTTTTCATTTAGGGATATGCTAATAATTGCCATAATTATTATTAATTAATAACTATTTATAAATTTTTTGCTAATATTTATTAAGAAAATATTTAAATATTAATAAAAAATAAATATACACATGGTTGGTGTAGAAATGGAAAAAAAGATCATGCTACTAGTTGGCCTGATTATAATCGTTTTTTTTATTGGCTGCAGTTATTACGCTTTTTATCCAATCAAAAAAGAGGATAGAGACGATAAGATAGGTGTAATCGTAACCATCCTTCCAGAAGCAGAATTTGTGGAAAAAGTTGGAGGAGACAAGGTTAAAGTGACAACAATAGTGCCTCCAGGAGCAGATCCCCATACATATGAACCATTACCAAGTCAACTAATACAAGTGAGCAAAGCGAAAATGTATGCAGAAGTAGGTTCTGGAATTGAATTTGAACTTGCATGGATGGATAAAATAAAGGATATGAACAGGAAGATGCTCGTTATTAACTGTTCTGAAGGAATAAAACTCATATCTGCTAGGGAAGAAAATATAAATGGTAACGATCCACATGTCTGGGTTTCTCCAAAGAATGCAAAAATAATGGTTGAAAACATATATAAAGGATTAATCCAAATAGACCCTGAAAATAATAAGTATTACGCCACCAATAAAGAAAAATATTTACAAGAATTAGATAAGTTAGATATAGAAATTAGGAAGACACTTTCAGAAAAGAAAAATCGGAAAATCATGGTTTATCATCCTGCATGGGGATATTTTTGTAGGGAATATGGTCTTGAACAGATATCAATCCAAAAAGAGGGTAAAGAACCAACTCCACAGGGAATTGCAAATCTGATAAAACAAGCAAAGGAAAAAAACATAAAAATAATATTTGTATCGCCCCAATACAACACCAAAAATGCAGAAGTCATAGCAAGAGAGATTAATGGACAGGTTGTCATAATAGATCCTTTAGATAAAAATTACATAGAAAATCTTTATAAAGTGTTAGAAGCTCTCCAAAAAGCATGAAAATCTTCAAACTAAAAAAATTTAAAATTTAGTATTCGTCTAAATTCAAATAAAAATATTCCATGAGTGATATTTTAAGGTTAAATCATGAACAACGAAGTTGTTAGATTAAAAGACGTCTTTTTGAACTTGAATAGGATACCTATCCTAGAAGGAATCAGTTTTTCAATAGAAAAAAATGATTTTCTAGCTGTAATAGGGCCCAATGGCGGTGGAAAAAGTACTCTCTTAAAAATTATCCTGGGACTGATAAGACCTGACAGTGGGGAAGTTAAAGTTTTTGGGCGAAAACCCGAAGAAGCCAGAAATTTAATAGGATACTTGCCCCAGCATTCCTTTTTTGATCTAAATTTTCCAGTGGATGTTTTTGACGCAGTTCTTATGGGAAGATACAATGGAATATTTAAAAATTATTCTAATAAAGATAATGAAGCTGTCGAGAATGCTCTGGAAAGGGTGGGAATGCTCAAATTCAGACACCGTCAAATGGGAAAATTATCTGGTGGGCAGATGCAGAGGGTTTTTATAGCCCGAGCTATCGTTAGAAATCCCAAATTGCTTCTTCTAGATGAACCAATGGCCAGTATCGATCCAGAGATGCAAAGCTCATTTTATGAACTTTTATCAAAGCTTAAAGAAAAAATGACAATTGTTCTGGTGACCCATGACGTAGGGGTTGTTTCTGCCCATGTTGATAAGATCGCCTGTCTTAATCGTAAATTATTCTGTCACGGCCCTCCCGAAGTTGCTGCAGGAATTTTAGAAGATGTTTATAAATGTCCTGTTGAATTAATAGCTCATGGCATTCCACATCGAGTCTTAAAGGAACATGACAAAAAATGAAATACTTTTTGAAATAAGGAGATCTAAAGAATGATAGAGTTTCTCCAGTACCAATTCATGCAAAATGCCATTATAGCCGCTATCCTGGTCAGCATAGCCTGTGGTATTGTTGGTACATACGTGGTTATTAAAAGAATAGTCTTTATAAGTGGAGGAATCTCCCATGCAGCATTTGGGGGGATTGGCTTAGGTTATCTGGTCGGAATAAACCCAATTATTACTGCTATTCCATTCAGCCTTTTATCTGCAGTGGGTATTGGAGCAATAAGCAAAAAAATAAAGGTGAGCGAAGATACAGCCATTGGAATCTTGTGGTCAGTTGGTATGGCTCTGGGGATAATCTTTATCAATTTAAGTCCAGGTTACGCACCCGACCTCTTCAGTTACCTTTTTGGGAGTATTCTTACTGTGCCTGCATCTGATCTAGTTATAATGTTGATTCTAGATTTAATAATTATTATAACTGTTTTCCTATTCAATAGAGAGTTTTTAGCAATTTCTTTTGATGAAGAATTTTCAGAGGTAGTGGGAATTCCAGCAGAAAGCCTTTATATATTGCTTCTGTGTCTGGTTGCCTTAAGTGTGGTGGTGCTCATAAAGGTGGTTGGTGTGATTCTGGTAATAGCGCTTCTTACCATTCCCGCTGCCATAAGCAAACAGTTTACCCACAAAATTAAAAAACTAATGATTCTCTCCATTTTAACCGGTATATTACTGACCGTATTTGGTTTATGGCTTTCATATCTATTTGATTTAGCATCTGGAGCCACTATCGTCCTGGTTCTAGGAGGAGCTTTTATAATATCATCACTTTTAAAAAATTCATCCTAATTTAAGACTTTTTGGCAAAAAATTTCTATTAACCTTAAATCGAAATTTATAATTCAATTAAAATTTTTGTTTATCTGGTTGAAAGTGAAAATCAAGACTTATAAAAAGGAGAAAAATAAAGATATAACCCTAGGTAAAATATATTAAAAATAGATAGATGAAACATGTTTCGAACCCATGAATAAGAATAGATGATATCATTTTTACTTTAAGGAAACATGAAAAAAGATGGGGGTTAGAAGTGATTTTTAATTCAGATCTACGGGATACTATTAAATCTGCCGAAGGAGACTACATATCTTTAACAATTTCAACCGGCGAGACATATTATGGGGAATTAAAGAGAATTGAAACTGATTATCTGGTTTTAGAACTTAAACTTAGAGGTGGTAAAGGAAAGACCTCCGTTATAATACCTTTCAAATCTATAGTCACCATCACCATATAGTAAATTTTAAATGAACATCTATTTACCACTATTAATATGAAAAAAGCTCATTTTTTTCTATTTAAAATATTTATACCATCTTTTGTTCCAACAAGTACTTCATCAGCAATCCCTGAAAATATTCCATTTTCTACAACACCAGGGATGGCATTAAGCTTTTTTTCCAGATATTCAGGTTCACCTATAGTTTCAAATTCAACATCAATTATAAAATTATGATTATCAGTTATAACTGGTCCAACTTTATCTTTAGGTTCAGCCATTCTCAAACTGGGAACTCCATTTAGTTTTTGGACGTGGCTCGTGACCATTCTACATGCTTGTGGGATTACTTCCAGGGGTACAGGGATGCCTCCCAGTTTATCCACAATTTTTGACTCATCCACAATCACCACAAATCTTTCTGCAGCTTCATCCACAATCTTCTCCATAGTATGAGCTGCTCCACCACCTTTAATTAGATTTAAATCTAAATCAACTTCGTCGGCACCATCTACTGCAATATTAATGTCATGTTCTTCTAATGTGGTTATGGGAATCCCAAAATCCCTTGCAAGGAAAAAAGATTGATATGAAGTGGGTATTCCTAATATTTCCATTTCTTCTCTTTTGATTCTATCTCCGAGTCTTTTTATAAAATAGGAAGTTGTAGAACCTGTCCCTAAACCAACAACATCACCATCAACAACAAGTTTAGCCGCCTCATATCCAACTGTTTTTTTAAGTTCCATGGAAAATCTCCAGTTGTTTCTTTTTTAGAAATTATAAATAATTATTAGGAAATCTTGATTTAGATTATGATCATGTTTTTATATTAATTAGGGAGTATACCCATTAAATTCATTAAATTAAGTTTTTTCCCAACAAAAGCGGATCATCGCCTTAATAAAACCAAACTAAGGTCAAATCCTTTAATACATTTCCTATCAGGTTTTCCAATTGATTTAACTATTTTACATTTATCATCTTTAAACAAACCCCTTGGAAAACAAAGATCTCTTATAGGACAATCTTCATCACAATCTGGAATATCAAAAGCTATCATGGACCCCTCAAAAGCTTTTTTAGAATCAACGAGGGCTTCTATATCTGCTTTTTCCACATCAACTACCTTCACTTTTCCTCCTTCATGAATAGGGCAGGAGTGTTCACCGCCTTTTACATCATTTATAACATATATTCTGCCCTCCTCCAGAGGATCTATGCATGTGTTTTTAAATCTGCAGGATTCACACCCCCTAGCAGACCCAGTGTACATAAATTGAAGCCCCTCTTTAGCAAGACTTTTTCCGATGAGTGTTATCATTATATATTCTCCTACTGGTTGGAGTTACTAAGGTAATTATCATACAATTGTTATCAATTTCAACTTTCTAAAAATAATGAGTCTTTATATAAAATAAATTTATTGAAATAATTCTTAAATTTTATTTATCTTTGTTAACATATAAAATCTAAAAAAATTTTTTTTGTTGTCTAATTTTAAGGGGATTGTTAATTTGCCAAGAAGGATATTTAAAAAGAGCCAAGAATAGGAAATTTGCCGTTATACAAGGACGGAAAAATAAATTTTGTATGAGGTTTAAAATGGAAAATAAAGAAGAACAAGAAAAGCGCATTAGTGAATTATTATGTAAATTACAAGAATGTTTTCCAAACAATGGAAAACAGAGAACTAATATTGAATTTCCAAGGGGTATATTAAGGACAGCTAACGATTTTAGAAATGAATTAAATTTTATTGAAAACAAAGTATTCAAAACAAACCTTGCATATCATCTTATGCTCACTGATTTTTATTCTTGGTTTTTAAATAGATTTAATATAAAATTAACTGCAAAAGAAATGATAATTAAGGAAGGTATTTGTCTTTATGGTAATATTTGTGGTTCAATCGCCGAGTATTTCGGTAAAAAAATATTAGATAGAAAAGATAGAGTTGGTGTGAAAAAGTCTTTAACCGAACTTGTAAACTTAAAAATTATAGATAATGACTTAAAAAAAGAAATAAGATATTTATGGGGACAAAGAAATAAAGAACACTTATTATCTCTAAAAGTTACTGAATATAATGTATATAGCATAGATAAATATAATAAAGCTGTTTTGACATGGCAGAATTTTAGAAATGCTTTAAAAAAAGCTAAGAATGAAGGAAAGATTTAATAATTCTCTATCACTTCTTTAAGTAAATCTGGATTAATTCATAAATTAATAGTAAAAGTTCAATGTTTGGTTTTTGAAATTAAAGAGATCATCATATAACACCAGTAGTACTTGCCAACTTCTCTGCAGCATCTCTTGTAAGTCCACGATCCCCCAAGATTGTGTATCTCTCTTTTCTGATTTTATGTGCTGACATAAGAGCCTCAATAATGTATTCTGGATCTATACCCAGCTCATAAGCTGTTGTGGGAGATTTTATGGTCTTCAAAGCATCTTTTATAAACTTCCAATCCCCTCCATGAAGATACATCATCATAATTGTACCTACACCACATTGTTCTCCATGTAATGCTGGTTTAGGGGCAATAACATCCAAAGCGTGACTAAATTTGTGTTCAGAGCCACTTGCAGGTCTGCTTGTACCTGCAATGCTTATGGCAATACCACTGCTTATCAATGCTTTCACAACCACCCTTGCACTCTCTTCCAATCCCTCCTTTATTGCACCTGCAGATTCTATAATCATCTTGGCTGTCATAAGTGAAAGAGCAGCTGCTGAATTACTAAAATATTCATTTAAAAGTCTATTTGCCAGTTTCCAGTCTAAAACTGCTGTATGGTTGGATACTATATCACCACATCCTGCTGCAAGCAGTCTAAATGGCGCTTTACTTATGATCTTTGTATCTGCAATGACACCGATAGGTGGCTGAGCTTTCAGGGATACACTGCCTTCTTCATTTCTTATTGAAGCACGAGGAGAGGCTATTCCATCATGGGATGCTGCTGTGGGAACACTTATAAAATGAATACCTGATCTGGTGGATGCCAGTTTTGCCACATCAATTACTTTGCCACCCCCAACTCCAAGAACTACTGAAACATCATCCATCATATCCTGAACTTTCCTGACAGCATCTTCTGATGCCCGATCAATAATTACGTCTTCTACATTAAATCCTTCTTCATGAAGGCTTTCTATGGCATATTCTCCACCGATTTTTAAGGTATTAGGTCCACTTACCACTAAGACCTTACCCTCAAATCTTAAATCTTTACAGATAGCTCCTGTTTTTTTTATAACTCCAGCTCCTGTATGGATCTCCCTTGGTAGTTGAATTTTTTTGGTATCCATGTTATCTTCCTTTCTTTCAATATTATTTGAATATCCTTTAATAAAATAATTTTTGATTTTTACCTTAAGAATTTTAAGAATATTTACAGTTGCAGATATTCCACCATTAAATTCAATTATATACACAATATTTATTAATTGAAGTCCAATACATGAAATGTTTATATTTAACACCCAACAGACAGAATATCACAGGTGAGAACATGTCAGAATTCAGTGAATGGTTCCATAAAATCCTAGAAGAAGCAGAAATAATCGATGTCAGATATCCCATTAAGGGAATGCATGTTTGGCTACCACAGGGATTTAAAATTAGAAAAAATATTCTTAATATACTACGAAAAATCTTAGATGAAGATCATGAAGAACTACTCTTTCCATTACTTATACCTGAAGATGAGCTTGAAAAAGAAGCTATACATGTTAAAGGGTTTGAAGATGAAGTCTACTGGGTAACACATGGCGGATTAACAGAATTAAATAAAAAACTGGCACTTAGACCTACTAGTGAAACTGCCATGTATCCTATGTTTTCGTTGTGGGTGAGGTCCCATGGAGACCTCCCTTTAAGGTTTTATCAGATTGTTAACACTTTTAGATATGAAACAAAACATACAAGGCCTTTAATAAGGGTCAGAGAGATCACAACATTTAAAGAAGCTCATACCATACATTCTACTAAAGAAGATGCTGAAAAACAGGTGCAGAAGGCACTAGAAATTTATAAAAGATTCTTTGACAAGCTGGGCATTCCATATGTAATAACCAGAAGACCTCCATGGGACAAGTTTCCAGGGGCAGAATACACTATTGCATTCGATACTCTCCTACCAGACGGGAAAACACTTCAGATTGGAACTGTGCATAATCTTGGGCAAACTTTTGCAAAAACTTTTGATATAACCTATGAAACACCAGAGGGAGAACATGAGTACGTTTACCAGACATGTTATGGAGTTTCAGATCGTATAATTGCCTCAGTTGTGGGTGTTCATGGTGATAAATCAGGATTATGCTTACCTCCAAATGTTGCACCCCATCAGATTGTAATTGTTCCAATAATATTTAAAGAGGATGCAGAAGAGGTTTTAGAATTCTGTCAAGAGTTAACCGATCCCCTAAAAACAGACGGCAATTTAAGGGTTCATCTAGACAGCCGGGATATAAGGGCTGGAAAGAAATTTTATGAATGGGAGATGAGAGGAGTACCATTGAGACTGGAAGTAGGACCAAGAGATATTAAACATAAAAATGTTGTGGTTTTCAGACGAGATAAATTAGAAAAAGAAACAATTGCCATTGAAAAAAAATTTATAGATGCTATAAAATTTATACTTGACAGTATAAATCAAGATATGAAAGATAAGGCATGGGAATCATTTAATAGAAATATAAAAAGCGTTGAAACTGTTGATGAAGCTCTAGAATCCTTATCAAAGCATAGAGGAATCATTTCGTTTAATTGGTGTGGAGAAGAATCCTGTGGAAAGGATTTGGAGGAAAAAGTCAGGGTAGATATTTTAGGTATCCAGAAAGAGGATGAAAATATTGGTGTATGTATAAACTGTGGCCATAAGGCAACATTTAAAACCCTGCTTGCAAAAACATATTAAGTATAGGATGGTTCGATGAATTTCAGAGTCGTTTTAGTAGCTTTTATAATCATTACCTTTTCATTTGGATTTGGAATACTGAGTTATCTTGAATCACCAGGAATATCGCTAAAACAGGCCTATGAAGAAGGAAATGTTGAAGTAGTACAAAATACAACAGCAGGTAATGTTCCACATAGTGTTATGATGAAAAATATTGGTGATAAACCTGTAATCGTGGAAAAAGGAGATATGATAACAAGTAACGAATCCCAGGACCTCGTGATTGCAGAAAATAAAAAAATCGCACCAAATTCCAGTGCCACGGTAAAAGCATATTGCGCTGAACCTAATCAGATGGCAATTATCAGAGCAAATCTTAAACCTTCAGGTAAGACCAATGATCAAATCCAGCAAATCATAGAAAATTCAGATCCTTATAATGCGCAAAACGCTATGAGATCTCAAATTCAAATCTGGATTATTGTATCTGGAGGCGATGTGAACCCATATGCTGGAGAAGCCATTGCATTGACCCAAAAACAGAATATTAGCTTTTACGATTTACGTCAAAATATATCCACCGCAAAAGTAGAGGTCATGACAAAATTTAACCTAACCACTGAACAGCTTAAATCATTGCAAAATCGGACAATCGCCGTAGAACAGAGCCCGACTTGGATAGATAGGTTTATAACATGGATAAGGGAATCATTAGGAATATAAAAGCAATAAATCAAATTTAAAATAAAATTTTTTTTAATTCTTATCAAAAAAATAAGGTTCTCAATATGAAAAAAAAGAAAATAACATTTGCAGTAATTCCAGTTTCTCGTTTTTCCCATGCAAAAACGAGATTATCTCCAACATTAATTGTAGAAGAACGTGAAAACCTATTAAAAGCTATGTTAAAAGACGTTATAAAGGCCCTAAAAGATGTAGTTGAAAAAATAGTCGTTATAAGCTCTGATAATTACGTTTTAAATTTTGTTGAACATGTAGGTGTAACTCCTCTAAAAGAGAGTGGGGAAACGGACCTTAACGGCGCACTTAAACAGGCTTTAGATTGGTGTTCAGCCTACTGTGATCAAGTGCTCATAATTCCCTCAGACGTGCCTCTAATAAAAAAAGCTCATGTTGAAAATTTAATAAAAAAAGGAGAGATATTTGATATTGTTATTGCCCCCTCTAAAGGAGGAGGAACTAATGCTCTCCTCTGTCCACCCTCAAGTATTCAAATGACATTTGGAGATTATAGTTTTTTTGAACATATTAAAAATGCTAGAGCCCTGAAAATTCCTCATGCAGTTTATGATTCGTTTTATCTGTCACTGGATGTTAACACTGCTGAAGATTTAGGAGAAATAATGTTACATGGTAGAGGAACAGAAACTCGGAAATTTTTAAAAACTCTTCCTCTTAAAATACGATCTAATCATGGTTCTGAAAGATTAGAGGTTAAAAGAGAGGTTTAAATATGATTGCAATGACCATTGCAGGTTTTGACCCATCCGGCGGTGCAGGAGTTCTAAATGATATAAAAACATTCGCTGCTTTGGGTGTTTATGGGGTAGGAGTAGTAACAGCTCTTACTGCTCAGAATATTAAAAAAGTCGAAGATATTGATCCTGTAGATGCTGAATTTGTTAAAAAACAGATTGATGTGGTTTTAGAGGAAGAACAAATAGAATATGCAAAAACAGGGATGCTTTATTCAGACGAAATTATAAGGGCTGTAGCATCTAAGGCCTCAGAGTATGATCTAAAGCTAGTTGTTGATCCAGTGCTGGTTGCAGGATCAGGAGGTTTTCTATCTAAAAAAGACGTTAGAAAATCTATAATAAAGCATCTTCTGCCAATTGCAAAATTAACCACTCCAAATATCCTCGAAGCTCAGGTACTTTCTGGAATTGAGATTGAAAATGAAGAAGATGCTATAAAAGCTGCCTTAAAGATCGGAAAGATCTGTAATGTGGTGGTTACAGGAGGTCATCTCGGAGGAACCGAGGTATTATATAATGGTACACTCAAAATAATTGAAGGTGAACTTATAAAAAGCGAAAATACACATGGTAGCGGCTGTACATATTCATCTGCCATTGTAGCTGGTTTAGTTAAAGGACATGAACTTGAGAGAGCAATAAAGGATGCGGGTGAGTTTGTAAGAGATAGTATTAAACATGGTGGGAGAGGTACCTTAAATCAATTTTGGAAATTTAAAACAGTTTAAGAAGTTATTTAATTGATAAACATGATCTATTGATAAATATTGATAATTTTTATTCATCATTTTTTGATAATTTTTGTGATAAAAGTTGTAAATGTGTTTTTTGACTAATTCGTCAGAATTATATAATTTTTAATTAGCATGAAAAAAAATAATATAAATACTAAATTATTTAAAAAATTGAAAAAAATAGTAGGTCGAGAATATGAAATTCAATTGGAAATTATTTTTGATTTTGCTTGCAGCAAGTATCTTTGGATTGATAGCCATCATACCATATACTCTAACACTTCAAGGCAGTTTACTTCAAGGACTTCCTGTACCTCTCTATATCATATTAATAGCCCAGATTTTACAAAATGTAATTCTATTCTCAATTTTCATATTCATTGGCCTTTATTTGTCAAAAAAAGTAGGACTAGGTCTTCCTATAATAGAGGGTTGGCTTGCTGGTAGAGAAGTAAAAAGTTATTTAAAATCTATAATTGGGATATCTATAGGTTTAGGAGTACTTGCAGCTATTTTGATAATTGGTATGGACATTTTATTTTCACTGGCTGGTATCACAATAACTGTAAGTCAGTCCAGCCAATTGAATCCACCTGCATGGCAGGGTTTTCTTGCATCCTTCTATGGTGGAATCAACGAAGAGATAATGATGCGACTATTTTTAATGTCCATCATTGTCTGGATATGTTATAAAATAAAAAAGACAGATGATGGAAAGCCAACAAATCTTGGATTTTGGTCTGCTATTATTCTCGCTGCAGTCATTTTTGGTTTAGGACATCTACCAATTACCAGTGCCTTAACAACCATTACACCATTGATTGTTTTACGTGCCATAGTATTAAATGGTGTAGGTGGAATTATTTTTGGATGGCTTTACTGGAAGAAAGGTTTAGAATCAGCTATGATATCGCATTTCTCAACAGATATTGTGTTACATGTTCTATTACCTTTATTAGTGTTTTTATAAAAAATACCATAAATTCATTAAAAAAAAATATAAAAAATATAATTTTAAAAATTTCCTAATAAAAATAAAATGCTTAAAAAAATTAAAGAGGATTAAAAGTAAAAAAATCCAAATATTTTAATTATAGTGAAGTACCAAAGGTTTTAAACTATTCTTTCAGTAACCTTGTGAAAAAATGATTTTAAGCTGGTTAGAGATGGTTAAATATAATTTATTGGAATTATATTCCATGCATAAGTTTAATAAATTAGGTTCTTAACTATAAATATTATTAATTATTTACAAAATTTCGTCTCTTAAATCAATTGTATCCTCAAGATCCGGACCAGTTGAAATTATAGTTACTGGAACTCCAGTTTCCCCTTCAATTTCGTCCACGAACCTTTTAATTTCCACAGAAAGTTTTGAATAATCTTTTACCCTTTCACACTCCGGATAAAGCCTGTCAACACAAGTTAGGGCTATCTGGGTTGCTCCGTTAATCATGCAAGACTCGGCAGCAAGTTCCATATCAAATAGTCCTATTCTCCTTCTACGCCCTGTTACCGTACCATATTCTTCTAAACCCATTTTTTCAGCTTTTTCTTCAGACATTTCAGTCCTGAAAGGTCCAGCACCAACTCGAGTTATGTAAGACTTGAAAACCACTATCACATCATCGATCCTGGTTGGTCCAACACCCACATCAGAAGCAGCACTGCTTGCAGTGGTATCCTTACTGGTTACATAAGGATATGTACCATAATAAAGAGAAAGGCCAAAACCTTGCGATCCTTCAATAAAAACATTTTTATTCTCATCTAATGCTCGATTTACCTCTGCCGGAACATTGGTGGTGTAAAAACTCATCTCTTCAATTTCTCCTGCAAGTTTTGCAACCCTCATGACCCGGGCTGCATTTGCAGGACCGCATCCTGTTCCAGTACTTCCTATTGTCTTTGAAAGATAGTCTGAAGCCTGATCCTGTTTTTTATGTTTTTTTTCTATAATTGCACACCTATAATCAGCGAAAGTTCTGCCCTTGACATTATATTTATTTAAATAATCAATTTCATGCATAAAAACTTCAGGATCGACAAGTACACCTGCACCAATGAGCAATTTTGCACCAGTATGCACAAATCCTGATGGAATCATTCTCAAGGCGTATTTTTCACCGTGAAACTCAACAGAATGTCCTGCGTTGGGACCTACTCCTGCTCTTGCTATAATATCAGGTTTATCATTATAACAAAGATAAGTTATACATTTACCCTTACCTTCGTCTCCCCATCCTCCACCTACTAAAATGCTACATGTCATGTGAAACTCTCCTTATTTTTTGCCTCTTTTACTTTGGAGCAGCCCTAATAAAAACTTTTCCCTAATTGTAAAAACACTTAAAAATTCGGTTATTTCAGTTTTATCAGATAATATGAAATTTAGATTGATTTATATCTTCTAAAACGGCTTCATTGATAAGGATAAATATTTTTTATAATATTTTTTAATTATATATTAATACAATCACTTCTTTCTGATAACTCTTTCAAAAAGAGATGGTGTAAATTTCCGCTGAAGTGCAATCAGAACGTGTTGATCCAGTGCTTCTTCTAGGATCTCCTCCGTGATACGATCTTCCCCCTTTCTTATACGTATGGCTCGTGCAATCTCTGCAACGTCCCTTGCATGAGCAAAACTAGGTTGAAGATTTTCTCCTCCTTCAAAACTTGGTTTATATACATTTACAAACCTTTCTAAAACATTTTCGTCGTATTTTTCGCCTAATATATCTAAATTCCTCTTAAAGACCTCAAGAATATCAGGGGTAGCAGGTGTGTCTAGAAAAATGTGTAAAGGTGCTCTTCTAAGATGTGCTTCATCCATTATAGTTATTTCTAAGTTTGTTGAAAAAGCAGGTATAAAATGGGTGTGCACAATTACTGGTGCTCCTTTAATATATATTACATCCTTTTTATTTTCCAATGGTACAATTAATCTGTTCAAAATTGAATTATGATCTTCTTTCTGTCTTCCCAGGTCGTCTAAGAGATACACACCACCATTTGCTTTAATTATAGGTGAAGTTTCATATACTCCTTTGTTTGGGTCATAATTTGTCTCCAATTTCTCACTAGTAAGCTCTGAACTTGTAAAGACGAATGGAGCATAAATTTTAACCCATCTTGGATCTTCAGGCTGTTCAGGGCAAATTCGGTGGAAATCCGGGTCATAAAGTTGGATCACCTGTTCACTGAACTCTATAAACTTGGGAATAACAAGGGGTGGTAGAAGATCTGACATCTTGCTTGTAATGAAAGTTTTACCAGTTCCAGGTAGTCCATATATAAAAAAACCTTTTCCACCAATGGCAGCTTCAACCAATGTCTTTTTTGCATGGTCAAGCCCCACAACATCCTTAAATGCATTTTCAACCACTTCTTTTGGAACATCAATCGGGAACCTACCCTTAATTTGAACTTCCATAATCTCATAATAGCTATTATAAGGAACTGGAGCCATGCCTACATATGGATTTTCACTTAGGAGTTTAACTGCTTTTTCGTGACCTTGTTTTGTAATAGTGTACTCCACACTTGGAAATAAAAAACCTCCTGCCGTAGGAACACAAAAATTCTCCTCTTCAAGTATATGTAAACATTCTTCCAGTAAATCAACATGTAAACCAGTAATTTCATGAATCTGTCTAACTTTAATACTTCCATAAGTAGAAATCAGTTTCAGAATCAAATTTTTGATGAATGACTCAGAGAGATCCATTTCTTCAAGAGATTTAGGCTGTTCAAGGATTTGAAATATTTTTTGCATTCTTTTATCATGGTAATATTCCATGAATACCACTTACCTGCGTTTCTATATATTTTATGATAGGTGAACTTGTATTGAAGTTATGTTCCTCCTTTAACATAGTTTTTGTTATTCTGGTTATTTTAATGAACACAATCTTTCAGAATATTGCGAGAAATAATGATCAGTTTTGGAAGAATAAAATATTGTCCAGATTCTTCTTTTCATCTTTTAGTGAAATTTCACAATTTCTTTTATATCGAAATTTTTGTGAATTATTATAATTTCAATTTTATAGCTTAATTAGTCTTCTGCTGGTTATTTTTATCCCTAAAGCAGTTTATGATGTGAATCTAATAAAATATAGAAATTATCAAAAACCCTGATTTTTTTAGTAAATCATCCTAATATATAATTATGCAAAGGTCTCGATTAGTTATAATACTGCATTTAAACCTTCCGCTTTAGCTGCTTCTGCTAGTCCGTACATTGTTGTACCGTTCTCATCTGTCCCTGCGAGGTTCATGAGTTCCTGTTCTGTTGCTTTGATTCGCATGTTATTTAGAACTGTTGCGAGTGCTGCTAGTCCGCAGGTGTAGTTGATGGTATGCATTATGATTCATGGATATCTAGTGAGGATCGTATTAACTGAAGTCTTTATGTCTATTTTTTCTTTTTTTAATTTGTTACAGCCTATATGAATTAATGGTGAATTTTTGAGACATCAATACCATTACTATAGGTAAATAATGAAAATTCTACTATTTAACATTTAATTGTTATTCCACGTACAAGTAAGAGAATAAACAGCCGCCAATGCCATTGTTACGATCAATAGTTCTATGATGTAAAAATCAAGTTATAGTGTATGTAATTTAGTGTAGATGCATAAATGGTAGACAATACTAGCACAACAGATAGATTATGCTTGAAAACACTAAATAAAGAGTCTTGTTGTAGTATTTTTTGTTCTCAAAAATACCACCTATAATGAATATTGTACCAATAAGGGCCATTATCCCTGTAAAAGGAGACTTAACAAGAAACCAGATAAATACAGAAATGCCAAAAAACAAAACACCCATTAAAATAAATATTGAATTTACTTTCATTTATTTACTTCCTTAAATTCATTTTATTTATTAAAAATAAAAATTTGAAGTATTAAGTCTATAAAACCACTCCACATCCTTATATTCATGGCCCTACTGCGATCATTCCAATTCCAGTACAAATCCCACACACAGCTGCATAATAACACGCAGGGGCTCCTGGACTAGTGCAGCTACTTCCAACAATAAGAACAACATTTCCGACAATCATAGTGGTAGCAGCAGCATAATATGCTACTTTACGCCAATTAATCCTTTTGCAGCTCCAACTCTACTTCCCCAAGCCGATTTGTGATGATGGTGCTGGGGCTTCCAATAAGCGCCAATAATGTTCTGCATCTCTTCACTAGTCAAGGTTTTACTGTTGTCTGCCTGCACACTGGTTGAATTTGCATCTGTTTCATTGCTTGTTTGTTCTGCAGTTCCATTAACTTGTATTGAACTACTTACGTCTAGCGCTGCCACGTTAGGATGACTTATAACCAATGCATTCCCACTGTAAACCTCAGCAAACTTCTCCTTGCTCATCTCAATGTTTCCAAGGCTTGGATCTGCGAGTTTCACGCTCTCGTTAGTCACTTCCCTTACTACACTGTAGTGAGGTCCGCCATCGATGGTTACATACACTATGTTGTTCTTTTTAAGCTCCTCTATTGATAGTTTCATGCCAACTGCATCTAAACCTTTTGCTTTTGCTGCTTCTGCTAATCCGTACATTGATGTTCTGTTGTATCGATTCCAAAGTTTTTTAAGACGTTTAGGGTGCTATAGATCCACAAATTTAAAAAGTTAATTGCATACAGTTTTTCTATTATCTGAACCCATTATTGTGTCATTTGGATTTTTACGTGCTATAAAGATTATAACTTTTACAAAAGGTGATTTACCCAATATTATTCCAGAATTACATTTGTACAATCATCAACTTCTTTAAGACAATAAAAAAATGAAAAAAAATCGTTTAATTTCACGTTTTTTCTATGTATGTAGCTTTGATCATAATTAAGTCTTTATTGGCTAATTCTGAGGTTTCAGTTCTTATAGGGTATGAATATTCTCCATATGCGATTATCGTATCTCCGGGATTAAATGGTATGGTGCTTGCGTACGATACAATAATAGGATTTTGTAGTCCGGGAACCTTAAGTTCTATGTATGTTCTTGTTTTATTAAATTGTACAGGTTCTATTTTTTTTTGTATTTGGCCTTTTACTTTGACTTTTTGTCCATTTAGGGAAGCAGGATTTTCCGATACTTTTGATAGGTTTAGTTCCGTGCAGGAAGCCTTATAAGCTGAAATATTTTCCTCTGAAACTACTGGTAAATAAGAATCGCTTTCTTTCCCTTCGCTTGCCATGAATTCGAACGATAATCCAAATATTAAAGTATATGCAAATGCTGCCACTACTATAATTAGTAACGCAGTTAGAACTTTACTTAATTTTTCCATCATATCACCTCAATTTATATTGCTGTTTCAGACTTATACAAATCTCCATTCACCGTGTTTGTGCCATCCAAAGTAATGTAATGGTCCCCAGTGGTCATAATATAAAGGTCTTGACGTTGGGAACAACCAATGCCTGTGTAGATCCCATCCAGATTCGTAGTATCCAAATTCCCACCAAGTTACATATTTCAATATTAATGTACGATGTTTACCTTTGATATTTTGCATCTCTTCATTAGTCAAGTTTTTACTGTTATCTGCCTGCACATTGGTTGAATTTGCATCTATTTCATTGCTTGTTTGTTCTGTAGTCCCATTAACCTGTGTTAAATTACCCACTTCCTGTGATGGTGCGCTTGGATCACTTATAACCAGTGCATATCCACTGTAAGCTGCAGCAAATTCATCCCTACTCATTTCAATGTTTCCAAGTGATGGATCTGCCAGTTTGACACTTTCATTTGGTTGGGTTTAATCTCATCTGTCGATAACTTTATATATTGACTATTCAACCTTTCTTTTTTGATCAAATACAAGAAAAATTAGAGCCAATATAGCCACTATGGTCATAATATTTCTTAGTAATGCTGGTTGTTGTGTTAATACAACAATATAAATAAATAAAACCCAAATTACGGTACAAATAAATAGAATTAATCTCTTTTTAGGAGTTTTATATGTTTTTTGAAGTCTAGCGTATGCATATATTGTTAACCCGAGCAACATAGTAATAAAAACCTTAAATACTATTTTTTGAGGAGTAGATAAAGCATATAAAAACAGCACAAAAAATAATGCTGATAATGCTAACATTACTCTTTTTTCTTGATTTTTACTGATCACAAACATGAACCCACCTTTATCCATTTCATTTCGAGTTTAATATCTAAAAAAAAGGAAAAATAAATGAAAGTTCGTTATTATGTATATGTCCACCATCCCTCATTTACATGAGCATTTCCTACAGTATTCGTGTATACATATCCCAAAGCACCGAAAAGGACGGTTACGGGACTTGGAGCTATTAAAGCAGCCAATTGAGCGCCATGAGCCCCATAATAATATATTCTCCACCAGTTAAAGCTTTTTTCACGATGCCCTGTTTTTTTCCATTTTCTGTATTTCCAGTTTTTACCTAGAATATTTTGCATCTCTTCATTGCTCAAATTTTTAGAATTTTCTGGTTGTATGCTGGTTGAATTTACTTCTGTAACATTATCTACGGGTGCTGTTGTGTTTATGGCATCATTGGTTTGATTTGTTTGGATGTTTGCTTGATCCGTAACATCATTAACTTGCATTGATGCGCTTGGATCACTTATAACCAGTGCATATCCACTGTAAGCTGCAGCAAATTCATCCATACTCATTTCAATGTTTCCAAGTGATGGGTCTGCAAGTAGGGCGCTTTCTTTGGTCACCGCACGTACCACGCTGTAATGAGAATTTCCATTGATTGTCAAGAAGACACTATTGTTGGTTTTAAGCTAGTCCACCTATCATTTATACAGTTTTAAGCTTTGATTTTCATGTTTCACTCGGGCGCTTGCCTATTATCATAGTGCTATACAAAAGACACATTAGAGCAACTACAATGAAACCAATCATTGTAGTTGTAAATATACTTTCTTCAAAAGGAACTTTTGAGATTAAAGAAATTACCAAACCCAAAAAATTGAATCCCAGTGTAACTAAAACACTAATTAAAAGTTTTTCGGGTGATTTTCTAATATTAATATGAACATAAGTTCCTTTTCCTTTCATCCAACCCAAAATAGCCTCTATTAAACCTAATGTCATACCTACAACAAATATATCTAGCAATATTATCAACGAACTTATGGCACTTTTTGGTGGCATCAGTCCAGCACCTTCTATATACCCTGTAAGAGAGATAATGGTAGTTATTATGAATACTACCAGTAAGCTGATTATAATTGGCTTATTTTCCATTTAATACCTCCATATTATTTAATTTTAAAAAATAAAATGTAATAGAAATCTTTTCTTACATGTGTATTTGTCTACGCATCGTATTCTATATAATGGATCTTGTGGTCTTTTCCGATATAAGATCTCACTTTTTTGAACGGAGGATGATAAGCACAGTAACACCAGTATTTTTTTGGCACGTATTTATTCCTAACTGAAATGATTATTGTACCTATTGCAACAAACGCTAGGAATTGCCAGTACTTACCGTTAATACTCTGCATTTCCTCATTGGTCAAAATTTTACTGTTATCTGCTTGTACACTGGTTGAATTTGTGTCTGCTCCATTACTTGTTTGTTCTGCAGTTCCTGTTGCTTGTGTAGAATTACTTACTTCCTGTGATGGCGCGTTTGGATCAATTATAACCAACGCATTCCCACTGTAAACCTCCGCAAATTTTTCCCTGCTCATTTCTATGTTTCCAAGAGATGGATCCGCAAGTTTAACACTGCCTACTGTCACTTCCCGAACAACACTGTAGTGAGATCCACCATCGATGGTTATGAACACTATGTTGTTCTTTTTAAGGTCATCTACTGATAATTTCATACCAACAGCATTTAAACCTTTTGCTTTTGCTGCCTCTGCTAAGCCGTACATTGTTGTTCCGTTTTCATCGGTTCCTGCAAGGGTTACGAGCTCCTGTTCTGTTGCGTTTATTCCAATGTTATTTAGAACTGTTGCTAGGGCTGCGGGTCCGCAGGTGTAGTTGGTGGTCTGCATTACAATTCCTGTGGTGTTTATTTCTGTAGTAATGTCTGTTGCAGTTTGATTGTCGGTGCTTTCTATGATTTCCATAATTTGACCTGTTTCTGGAATCGGGGAAGTTTCTATCGATGTTGTTGCAGATGATTCTGTAGTTGTAGTAGATGATTCTGTTGTTATTGTGGATGAGTCAGTTGTTGTAGTTGATGTCTCCGTAGTAGTTGTATTAGTTGCTTCTATAGTTGTATTCGAAGCTTCAGTATTTGTTGTGGTGTTTTGTACACTATTTAATTGTCCTGTTAATTCGGATGCGGCCTCTGCATCAACACCCTTTCCCTTAACATTCATGGGATCGGCTGTTTGGTAGTTGGTAGAGGCTGCCACAGCACATGCTGGTGATAATCCGATGATCAAAGCCACCAGCATGATGGCTACCACTGTTTTAGTATTAACTTTCTTCAATTTTATCACCTCTTAGGGGTGATATAATTTTACTACAATATATATATTACTATAATTTATTATTATATTACAAAGGCAATATTGGCACGATAGGACAATATTGTTCAATAATAATAATTTAAAAATTAGATTTAAAAGAATTAAAAAATTAAAAAAATTTTTTTCACATTTCATGGATGATAAGACGAATTTTGTGAAAAATATATAGATTTTGTATATAGATTTTGATATTTTTACACTAATGAATTCAATTTTACTCATTTATGCGCAAAATAAAATCTAATTTTACCCTCTGAAACCTCATCAACCCTTGCAAACCCAAACCTCTCCAACTGCACCACATCATCCACCTTTAAATCTGCACAGGAAGGCTCTGCTAAACCTTTAAGAACGCTTGCATCAGGCATTACCACTTCTGCCTTGAGGTTATCCTCAGCCGGGACCCAGTGCACAATTTGTGCATTAACGTCTCTAGCTTCTTCAAGACTTAGACTGTGGAAAAATGCCTCTTTATCCTTAAAATATACGTTTACAGCATCCATAAGTCTTAAATATTTATGCAGCTTAACGTCTTCATCTACAAGATATACCTTACCATCAAAAGGGATTTTTCTATATCCTCTATCTTGAAAATCAGGGTGCATTGATCTTTTTATAATCCCAAGAGACCTTTCTGGTAAATTTCCTATTATTACCTTCGATGGATCCCAAACAAAGAAATATCTATTTGCAGCTTCTTCTAAAACCTTACGGTTCAATCCATATATCTTCTTCCAGCTTATGGTTGAATCAGCAATTTTTAAACCTATCTCAATCATCAAGTTGTAAATAGCCGCTCTGGTTATTCCCCTTCTGGCAATTGCCCTTATTGTTCCCAGTCTAGGATCATCCCAACCATTGTAAACCCCTTCCTTTATACCGAGCCTAGCTTTAGACGTACTTAATTGAATATCCTCCATTTTGAGTCTTCCGTAATGGATAAAAACAGGTACATCCCATCCGAAATGTTTGTAAATATATCTCTGTTTTTCAGAATTTGCTAGGTGGTCTTTACCCCTTAAGACATGGGTTATTCCAAGCAGATGATCATCGATAGCAACAGAAAAGTTCATCATTGGATAGATCTTAAATTGGGAGCCAATTCGAGGATGTTCATATTCCACAATTCTCATTGCAACCCAGTCCCTTATAGCAGGGTTTTTGTGATTTAAATCTGTTTTAACTCTTAGAACAGCTTCACCCTCTGGCATATTTTCCATGTCGTTCCATCTTCTAAGATTTTCGGCTGTTTCTAAGTCCCTGCAAGGGCAAGGGTTCGATAAATCCTTCAATTTTTTAAATTCAGCACCCTTGCAGGTGCACATATAAGCGAACCCCATTTTAATGAGTTTTTCAGCATATTCATAATATATTGGAATTCTATCACTTTGAATTATCTTATCCTGCCAATCAACTCCAAGCCACTTCAAATCCTCTTCAATCATGTCATAGGCACCTGTATCAACCCTTCGCGGGTCGGTATCCTCTATTCGAAGAATTAATTTTCCATCATATTTTTTCATATATTCATGATTTAGAATAGCTGCTCTTGCATGTCCAATATGTAGTGGTCCGCTTGGATTAGGTGCAAATCTTAAAACAACTTCACCCTCGACATTTATAAGTTCAGGAAGTTTCTTTTCTTCAATTTTTTTTTCTTCTATCTTACCGCCGATTTTTTCAAGTTCATCAAGTTGAACTTGTGATTTCATAGAATTTACAATACCTACGACTTCTTTTGCAATTTCAACGATCTTAGGCACATTTTTTCTCATTTCTGGATGGAAACTCATAACAGTGCCGACAACCGCTCCTTCTTGTGCCTTTCCTTTATGTTTTATCCCATTAATCAGTGCATATTTGTAAACTAATTTGTATAGATCATCCATAAAATCACTTAAATTTAATTTTAAAGGTCATGAAATAATAAACAAAAATTAAGCTAGTATTTCCTCTCTAAGACAAAATCTGCGATCAGGATTAGTGCATCTTTCGCATCAGAGTCATTTAACACGTCCAACATTTTTTTAGCAGTTTTAACATTTTTCAATGCAATATTACGGGCGTAATCAATTGATCCATATTTATTAAATATTTCAATAACTTCTTCTACCCTTCCTTGGTTATTTTCCTTTAAAATAGAAATTAAACGCTTTTTATCAGCTGAAGAAGCATTTTCAAGAGCATGCACTACCATGAGGGTCATTTTACCCTCCACTATATCACTTCCTTTTGGTTTTCCAATTTTCTCTTCATCGCTTACAATATCTAGACAATCGTCTTGAATTTGAAAAGCCATGCCTATCAATTTTCCATACTCTGTAAGGGCTTCAATCTGTTTTTCTGATCCGCTACCAAGTATAGCTCCAGATTTAGTTGCAGCTGCTATTAGTGCAGCTGTTTTCTTGTAAATCATGTTAAAATATTCATCTTTTTTAACATCGAACTTCTCTTCAAAGCATATATCATATGCTTGACCTTCACAGATCTTTATACATGAATCTACAACAGTTTTTAAGGCATATATTATTCTTTCAGCCAAAAGATCTTTTGTTTCTGTCTTCAGTAAGCTTTCAAAAGCCTTAGAAAAGAGAGTATCACCCGCCAATATTGCCATTGGCTCTCCCCAAATGACATGAACAGATGGTTCTCCTCTTCTCATCTCATCCTTATCCATTATATCATCATGTATCAATGAGAAAGTATGGATGAGTTCAATAGAGGCTGCTGCTTTCAATGCATCTTCTGCTTTTCCACCAACAGCCTCGCAACTTAAAACAACAAGAGTGGGGCGAATTTTTTTACCCCCTGCTTTAATTAGATGTCCCGATGCATCGTAAAGTTTCATCGGGTCTATCGAAGTTAAGGCCACTTCAAGTTCCTCGTCAATCCTTTGAGAATATCTGCTTAAAATGTCTGTTACCTTCATATTAAATTCCCCCATTAAACACCTGCGCCTGACCATTCCTTAATATATGGATGTTGTTTCCTAATTTATAACCTTCCTCTTCAGCAAGTTCTGTATAAGATGCAAGCATTTCCAAAGTCCCATGAGCAGGAATAATGTGCATTGGATTAAGCATCCGTATCATGTCACGATGATCCTCCCTTCCAGCATGACCAGAAACATGGGCATTTGTAAATATCCTAGCTTTATTTGATTTAAGTCTTCTCTCCATTAGGTTCCGGTTCGCAATATTCATTGGATTTGGGATCACTGGCGCTGATATTATTACATTATCACCGTTTTTCACCGTAAATTGAGTTTTTCCATTGGCAATTCGTGGAAGAAGTGCATCAGGTTCTCCTTGATGACCCGTGGCAACCAATATATATTCAGATCGATTCTCTTCAGCATTTGCAAGTGCTCTATTAACAGATTTTGGGCTTCCGTAAATACTGGCAGTTTCTGGAAGATTTAATATACCCATGTACTCTGCCATTGAACCGTACCGTTCCATAGACCTACCCAGAAGCAAAAGCTTTCGATTAGTTTGCTCTGCTATGTTACATATTGCCTGAATTCGTTCTATATGGGATGAGAATGTGGTAACTATCATGCCTTCTCTACCATCTAAAGAATTAAGCATTATATCCTTAAGCATGATTCTGGCAATTTTTTCTGAATGGGTTTTAACTTCTTGTTCATCTGCGACCCTTGTTGTTTCCACAATCAAAGCAAGAACTCCCTTTCTTCCTAACTCCTTTAACCTGCTGTAATCTGTAGGGGGAGATATATTTTGATGATTATCAAATTTAAAGTCGTTTGCATAAATTATTATCCCCTCTGATGTATGTAATGCTGCAATTGCAGTTTGAGGTATACTATGAGTCGCTGTTATGAATTCAAGAGTTATATCTGGAGAAATTTGACATTTTTCACCGTTGTTTAACACTTGAAGAGGATTTGTAACTGAAAATTTTCGCTCTCCCTTTATAATTCTTTCTATCAATGCTATAGTATAGGGTGTGGCAATTATAGGGGCTTCATATCGATGAGCCAATTTTGCAACAGCTCCTATATGATCTAGGTGACCGTGAGTAAATACTATGGCTCTTACCTTCCCATCTACCTCCTTCATTAGTGTATCGTCAGGAATGACACCTCTCTCAATTAAATCTAGGCTGTGCATCCTGTCAATATCTGTATCCTCATGGATGTGGACCCTGTCAAGATGGATTCCCATATCAAAAATAATTACATCTTCCCCAACTTTTACAGCGGACATATTTTTTCCAACTTCCTCATATCCACCAATGGCAATTACTTCAACGCTCAATCAGTGCCCCTCCTTGCATATTTTTTGGTGTCAAAACCCCTTTCATTAAGCCACTCTCTGGTCTTTCCTTGAATCACTAGATCACATTTTTTTAGTTCTTGGATATCGCACGCTCCAACAAGGAACATTGCAACCTTTAATGCCTCTTTGAATCTTTCCAGCGCCATTATAACTGCTTTATATCCTACATAAGCTTCCTTGAGAAGAGGTAAAGCAATTCCAACAAATTCAGCACCTAAAGCAAGAGCTTTTGCTGCATCAAGACCACTTCTTATACCACCAGACGATATAACTGGAATTCTAACAGATTCACAAACTTCGACCGTGCATACAGCAGTTGGAATACCCCAATCCCAGTAAAGATCTCCCAAATATCTTTGTCTGGCTCTGTATGTTTCAACAGCAGCCCAACTTGTGCCTCCAGCCCCGGCTACATCAATTGCATCTGCTCCCACCTTTTCAAGCGCTATAGCATCTCCAGCTCCAATACCTGCACCAGTCTCCTTGACTATTACAGGTACATCAATCAGATCCACAACTTTTCCGATTGATTCGAGATATCCTTTTGCAAACACATCTCCCTCCGGCTGGATTGACTCCTGTAGTGGATTTAGATGCACTGCCAGTGCATCTGCATCGATCATATCCACTGCTGCCTGGGCATAATCTATTTGTGGAGCCCCGATGTTTCCAATTATAAAAGCAGATGGTGCAGTTTTTCTCACAATACTATAAGTGGATACAAGTTCAGGATTTTCAACTGCTGCACGCTGGCTTCCAACACCCATACCAACGTTAAGTCCGTCTGCTGCCTTTGCAAGTTCTCTGTTTATTGAAAGTGATGATGAATGTCCCCCAGTTATTGCAGATATAATTATTGGCGCATCCATCACTTTCCCAAAAAAATCTTTAGAGATATCGATATCCTCTTTGTTTATTTCTGGAAGAGCCCTGTGAATGAGCTCTATTTCGTCAAATCCTGTCTTTTTTTCTTTATATTCCACATCACAGTGTGCGCATAATAATAAATGTTCTAATTTTCTATCTGAAATCATTATTATTCATCCTTTAATTTTTTTTTCTTTAACCTTTATCACTGTTCCAATTCTTTCACCCTGCAGAGCTCTTTTTATAAGATCTGGCTTTGCTGCATTTAGAATCTCAGATTCAATTCCCAGATCTGCAAGTTTAATTAGTTCCAATAGTTTTCCACCCATTCCTCCAGTTACATCAGCAGTGGTTGCACCTTCTATAAATTCTAAATCATCAAGAGAACTTACATGATCTATCAATTGGGCATCAGGATATTTTTTTGGATTTTTTGTGTATATACCGTTAACATCTGAACCCAAAATCACTTTTTCAGGTTTTAAATGTTCCCCCAAGTATCTCGTTATCTGATCCCCTGATAAAACCGCCATTTTAATGGATTCTTCCAGATCTAATACCACATCTCCATATAAAACCGGGACAAACCTCAAGTACAGATACTTTTTGATTAAATTTAAATTTCCATAATATATTCTCGTATTTCTGGTTATTATAAATGAAGAGGGTTGTAGGGAAACTGCTAAAATACCATATTTTCTTAAATGTTCACATACTATTCTGTTAAGAGTTTTTACTGAATCTTGGATAATACAAAATCCACGCTTTTTTCTTTGAAGATCCTCTCTATTCTCTGATGTATCCCCAATACCATATTTTTTGGCGAATGGATGTCCATATGAACCAGCTCCATGTATAATTATAAGTTTCTGGCAGGAAGACTCGCCTATTTCTTTTGCGATCCTATCTAAATTTTCATAGTCTGCAGTTGGTTCTGTTGCTTCCTTTTTTGTTATCACACTACCTCCCAGTTTTAAGATTATCAAATAAGATCAACACCCAACTTTTTAAATTTATTCAAAATATATTCAGACAATATTCAAACTATACAAACTATGTTCAAACTATTTCTTCAACACCTTTTCTGGAAATACTTACTTTAAAAGCATTTTCTGTAGAATTAAGAGTTGAATACACTTCACTGACTTTACCTGGACAGTAAGCTATAATACTACCTCCACCACCAGCTCCTGTAATCTTTGAACCTAAGGCTCCTGAGCTTCTTGCAAGATAAACCATTTCAGAAAGTTCTCTTGTATTGACTCCCAGTGCATCTAAGAACCCATGGTTGATATTCATAAGTTCCCCAATTCTTTTTTCATCTTCATCTAAAAGAGCTATTTTTGCTTCGTCTGTTATAGTTCCAATAGATTCTAATAAAGGATCTATAATTTCAGGATAAGTATCTCTTCTAAATCTTACCTCTTCAACAAGTTTACCTGTATTTCCCCTTGTATCTGTATATCCAACGACCAGTGGAATATTTTCACCGATATTTAATGGTATGACCCCTTTTGAATTTTTTGATAGATAAATTGCGCCACCATAAGTGCTTATAGTAGTATCGATAGGACTTGCTGCATTTTGAACCTTTAGTTCAACTTCGTGAGCGTATTTTGATATCTGCTCCCTAGTAAGACCTATTTGACTGAATTTAGAGACTGCCATAATTGTTGCAACAGTCACAGCAGCAGAAGATCCTAGTCCCGCGCCGATAGGTATTTTTATGTCCACTTTTATATCCATTCCAACATCATGATGAATACCTAAAACCTTCAAAGATTCTAATATATATTTTAAGATACCGGTCCTCTGTCCATTTTTCTCTATTATCTCATCATTAAACATATCTAAATAGCCTGATATCCCCAGATCTCTAACATTAACATAAATCTTGTCATCATCACGTTTTTGGATCTGTATATAAGCTTTCCTATCCACAGCAATAGCTATAGCTGGTTTACCATATACAACTGCATGTTCTCCAAAAAGAATTGCCTTTCCTGGGGCAGAGGCCATAACTTGCATGAATTTCACCATAAAACCCTATAAAACAGCTTCAATGTATAATCGCTAATTTTAAGCTGATATCATTATCAACTAGGATAATTGTCTTAATCACCAAAACACGGCAGATGCGTACCCAACAACAGAACTATAATCTCCAGTAATATCTCCACTAGTTGCATATTTTATGATCTCTCCCTTATGAGCACCTAATCCCTTTGAAGCAACAATGGTAGATGCAACAGGCCCATAACCACACATGGTAACATTTAACTCGGAAACTCTCCGAATCATGAGTCTTTCGTCGAAAGATTTTATTGCATCCAAAACCTGCATATCTTTTTCATATGCAACGTCTTGTGGTTGGTAATGTGTAAAATCTGAGCTCGCAATTAAAACAATGTCGCGTCCAATTTCCTCTGCAGCTTTTTTAATGGAAATACCAATTTCAAAAGATGTTTCAAGGTCCTGCATCCACATACATATGGGAACTATTTTAAAATCATTGCTAAAATATTGTAATAAAGGGATCTGAACCTCACAACTATGTTCTTGGATGTGTGCTGCTGGATGAGGATCTACAATATCTGTAGTTTCTATTAATTTTTCCGCAAATTCATCATCTATTTGGACATTCCCAAGCGGAGTTTCCCATTCTCCTTCAAGCATGGTTGAAACACCTGACCCAAGACCTGTGTGATTTGGGCAAAGGATTATGAAAGCTTCGGGAAAACCATCATCCACAATTTTGTAGACAGAATGTGCTGCTATAGGTCCTGAATAAACATAGCCAGCATGAGGATTTAACACTCCTTTTATATTTCTTTCATGTCCCATTTTCTCTGGAAGTTTTCCTGGACCTAATTCATGTTCAAAACACCACTTAATTCTCCGCTTTAGAGAAGTTGCATCCCCTTCATAAAAAAGTCCTGATACTGCAGGTTTTCTAATCATAAAACCACTGTCCTAATCTAATACTCCAATATTTTTTAAATCAGAATTTCCCCACTTTTTTTATATTTTCAACTCAAATTCTGATGGTGACATTTCCAAATCTTCATCTTTTCCTAATAATCCTTTTTCTCTTAGGACCTGTCTTGCGAGTAACCAGTAAACCAATGCTATGGCCTTTCGACCTTTGTTATTTACAGGTACCACTATATCAACATTTCCAAGTAGATTTTCAGTGTCACATAATGCTACAACTGGTATTCCTATATGTTTTGCTTCAACAATAGCCTGAGAATCTGACCGTGGGTCAGTAACTACCACTGCCTTTGGTTCTATAAAGCGGGCATAATTTGGATTGGTGAGTGTTCCTGGTATGAACCTTCCAGGTATTGTTTTAGCACCAGTAATCTGTCCAAATTTTTTAACAGGCGCTTGCCCATATTGTCTCGTTGAAACAACAAGTGTATCATCCGGATCAAACTTTGCAAGGAACTTCGCCGCGGCAAGAATTCTATCATTTGTTTTCCTTACATCCAATACATATAGCCCATCTGATCTCACCCTGTATATGTATCGTTCCATATCACCTGTCTTCTGTTGAGTTCCAATGTGTAAACCAGCTGCTAAGTACTTGTCCAATGGAATTAAAAGTTCTGACAACTTATCACCTCAATATTCATTAATATACTTTATTCGATGTAAATCATTATTTATCAATGATTTTCGTCTATTATTAAACTGCTGCATTTTTTGTTTCTAATCCTTTTTGAAAATTAATCTTTAACTGTTATTGCCATATTTGGGCAAACATCCATACAAACCTCACATAGGCTGCATTCTTCCTGGCATTGGACTACTATCTTGTCTCCTTCAATTACTAGAATTTCCATTGGGCAGATATCTGCACACTCACCACAATCTGCACCATCACATTTGTCATAATCAATGATTATCTCAGCCATGTTCATCTTCCTATTTAGTCCAATACTTAGTCCATAAAAGTCCGTAAATAATTAATTTTTACCTAAATTTGCCATAACTGGATTTGAAAGTTCTTCTTCAATACGAACTAGTTCATTAAGTTTTGCAATTCTTTCGCCTCCTAAAACCCCTGTTTTTATCATGGGGCAGGAGAAAGCAACAGCAAGATGCGCTATTGTCTCATCTGTTGTTTCTCCAGAGCGATGTGAAACCACAGGGACATATTTGTTATCTTTAGCCATATTTATGGTTATATAAGTATCAGTTAGAGTCCCTATTTGATTTGGCTTTATTATTATTGCATTTGCAGCTTTATTTTTGATTCCTTCTTTGAGTATCTCTGAGTTGGTGACAAACAAATCATCACCACAGATAAGACATCTATTTCCAGCCTTTTCTGTTAGCTCTGAAAATCCACTGAAATCATTTTCATGGAGTGGGTCTTCAACATAGAAAAGATCATAGATTTTTATGATTTCAAGGACAAAATCTATCTGCTCACCACTGTCTTTTTGGACTCCTTCCCTACTGTAAATATATTTTTCTTTTGAATCATCCCATAGTTCACTTGCTGCCATATCTAGTGATGGTCTTATTTTAAGACCCGTTTCATCGTTTACCTCGTCACATCCTCTCTTTAAAATCTCTAGTGCATCTAAATTGGAAAGATTTGGCGCCCAACCACCCTCATCTCCTTTTCCACCTGTGAACAACTTGTCTTTGAATTGTATAAACTCTCTGATTTTCTTATGAACACTTGAGTTAGCAAATACAGCTTCAGTGATATTTTGCGATCCAAGAGGCACTGCTAAAAACTCTTGTATATCAGGGGCATTTTTACCTGCATGAGCTCCTCCATTGATCATGTTTCCAAGAGGACAAGGAATCTCGTTGCACATATTCCCGCCTAAAAACCTGTATAACGGCAAATTATAAGAAGAAGCAGCGGCCTTTGCCGTAGCCATTGAAACAGCTACTATAGTGTTCCCTCCTAAATACGAAAGGTCTTCAGTGCCATCTATTTCTTTCATAATCATATCAATATCATTCAAATCTTCAGCATCCATTCCAATAAGCTCTGATGAGATTATATCCTCAATCTCACCTATTATTTTATCAACACCACCTTCTGGAAACGCAACGACTTCTCGAGCCCCTGTACTTGCACCACTAGGGGCTGCAGCCCTTCCAAAACCATTCCATGCTATCACATCAACTTCTAATGTTGGATTTCCTCTACTATCTAAAATCTTTCTTACCCGGACGTCTTCAATAATACTATCCACAAAAACACCTCTCGTCAAAAATAATGGTTATTTTCGGATATCAAGGGGAATTAAACCTTTTTTTAGTTCTAACGTTGCGATATCTATTGGATCAAACGATTCAGGTACATTTACAAGTGGCTTTGCTCCCATGGACAACTGAAGAGCTCTAGCACCAATTATTCTTGCCCTTTCAAATCTAGTAAGTTTTTTTACCATATGAGACCTCTCCATTATCCTTTTTTTAAAAAATTATGTAAGTAGAGGATGTATAGGATGGGGCTGCCGAGATTTGAACTCGGGTCTCCAGCGTTCCGGTGTGACCATCCCCGTTCCAGTTGAAGAAATATTTCGATCACTCTTCAACAGTCAACAACAATGATATCTTTTTTCAAGATGTGAAATACTCCATACAATGGCTGGGAGGATGGACCAAGCTACCCTACAGCCCCTACCAAACCTCAACATGAGCTATCAACATTCTTCTACAACAGTATCTCGTAAGTCCAAGATCATCAAGGACTTCTTTTGGATTTTCTCCATTATCTGTTCTTTTTTTGTATTCATCAAAATATGCAGATATTGCTTTTCCACAGGTTATGCATCTTACCGGAATCATGATAAATCATCTATCTGTAACTTTTCTGCCTTCTTGCTCTAGCTCCTCTTCCACCGTATTTTTTAGGTTCTGACCTTCGAGGATCTCCAACGAGCATGGTTCTATCATACTGGGTGAATTTTTCTTTCAATTCCATATTACCTGTCCACTGAACGAGACCTTTGGCAATTACCATGCGGGCTGCTTCCGCCTGTCCCATTACTCCACTGCCTACAACCTTAACATCAATATCCATATCATCTATTATATCACCGGCCAATGTGACAGGTTCTATTATTTTGAGTCTTGCAAGTTCAGGATTATAAAGTTCCAATGGACGTTTATTTATCCTAATTCTCCCTTTTCCCTTTCTAAACTTCCCTCTTGCAATTGCAGTCTTTCTTTTTCCACTGGTATGAATTACTTTTTTCATCTTTACACTTCCGTTCTGTCATAAAACTGGTATTATACTTAATAATGGTTAATTAATAATGATTAATACTTCGTCCCAAATAACTTTGAAACCTCTCCAAGTTTTATACCTTTTTTAATATTTTTTATTTCTGCTTCAGATATTTTTAGAGCTTCAGACTCTTCAAACTCTTTTGGTACTCCTATGTAAGCCTTTAAACTTTTAAATGCCTCTCTTCCCTTCGTATTCTTATACGGTAACATACCTCTCACAGTTCTTCTGAAAATATCATCGGGTCTTCTTGGATATTTAGGCCCCATTTTTCTGGGATTTGAAATGCTAGCTCTATCAATTCTCTGTTTATATTTATTGTGCACCCATTCCTTTGAACCAGAAATAACGATCTTTTCAGAATTTAAAACAACTATATTCTCACCATTAAGAAGTTTTTTGCTTACAATACTAGCGAGCCTTCCCAAAATGTGTCCCTCTCCATCTATAATCATAAAATTCACCAAACCATCTTTTTATCAAAAACTATTCTACAAACTATTAACTGTAATTCTGTGAATAATCTCTCATTAAAATGATAATCACTCAATTATCCTTATTTTACTTCCCTTTGGATTTTTATCCATAATATCAAATATATCCATACATTTTCCGCCTGCAGCTTTTATTTTCTCTTCTGCAGTATTTGAGAAATCCAGGGCAGCGACTTTGACTTTGTGGTCCAAACTTCCACTTCCTAGAACTTTACCTGGGATCAGTATTATCTCATCATCATCAGAATATCTGTTTATCTTTGATATGTTGACTTGTGCCTTTCTTCTTGTTGATGTTTCAATTCTTTTTGCAACATCTTTCCATATGGCGGCTTTTTCCTTATATGATTTGTCTTTAAGCCTTTCTATAATTTTTATGAGTTTTGGATTTGTTTTGGTAAATTTTGTCATTATTAACTTCCTCCTTCTTTACAAAATGTTACAACTTTTTCCGACTTCCCAGCTAAAATATCACCGGCACTTGTTAAAACCTCCTCAGGAGATAGGGATCCATCAGTCTCGATTCTAAATATGAATTTACCTTCATGAGGCATAACTTCAATAGCACCTGCCTCACAGATGCTCATACATGTTTTGCACATTGAACAATTTTCAAGATCCACGATTTTAATCTTATTTTTTTTCTCATCAAATTCCAGTACTCCTCTCGGGCATTCTTCTGCACACTTTCCGCATGCTTCACAGGATTTGTCAAGTTTTATTAATGGATAATATCTATATGCACAGGCTGTTGTTGGTTGCCATTTAGCATGTTCCAGTCCAATTCCAAGCTGTGCAATTGCCTCTAATTCAACCTCTTCGTCTTCTCCTAACTTTAAAAGAGGTATAGTGTCATATACAGGTTTTATCTTCGGATCAGTTGGACTGAAGTCTTTTGAATAGACTATCTTTGGACCTCTCTCTTTTAAAACCAGTGATACACTGCACCTTGGACAATGATCCTCACAATCACATTCTTCTGGAACTAAAATTGATTCAGTGGACTCAAGATCAGATATCAAAGGAACAAGTCCAAGTCTATGGGCTAAAACTTCATCAAATAATGTTGAATTATTTTTGTATATTTCAACTGCCTCAATTGTTATTGTAGGAACTTCCATTGTGCATATCCTTCTTAAAGCATTTAAGAAAGACACATCTACACTATCAACTATGAAAATCAATTTATTCTCAGCTTTATTTTTTATGTCTATCTCCATTTTAGACCCTTCTTCCTCTCTTACCACCAGGTCTTCCAGTGCCATCATGAGGAATTGGAGTAACATCTTCAATTTTTCCTATCTTAATACCTGCTCTTGCAAGAGCTCTTATTGAAGCCTGTGCACCAGGTCCCGGAGTTCTTGGACCATTTCCGCCAGGAGCTCTTACCTTTATATGTAACCCCACGATTCCTTTCTCCTTCGCATCCTCGGCCGCCCTTGTAGCAGCTTCCATAGCTGCAAAAGGAGATGCTTCCTGTCTATCCGCCCTTACAACCTTTCCCCCAGACCACTGGGTGATGGTTTCTGCTCCTGTTATGTCTGTTATAGTTATTATAGTGTTGTTAAAGGATGAATAAATATTAGCTACACCCCATCTATCTTTTTCTGCCATTGGATCACCTATTACCGTACTATAATTCATGAAATGAATAAAAAATAGCTCAACTCATTCTTTTTCATTATTTTTTTCCTGAGACTCTTTTTCTTGGTATTTCTCTACAGTAGAAGATGGATAAACTCCTATAAGTTCTTCTTCACCTCTTCTGACCAGATAACTGGGAGAGTCGATCTTTTTCTCATTTAGAGTGATATGACCGTGAATCACAAATTGTCTCGCCTGTTTGGTTGTTCTGGAAAGTCCCTTTTTATGAACCATGGTTTGCAATCGTCTTCTTAAAACATCTTCCACAGTTAAGTTAAGTACATCTTCAAGCTTTGCGTCCTCTTTGAGTAAACCTAGTTTTACTAAGTGCCCTAAAAGCTGTATTCTCTCCTCAGCTGTATGTTCACTTGAAAGACCCAGAAGATATCTAGCATCTCTTCTATACCTTCTCACCATTGTTTCGGCTTTCCAAACTTCTTTTTTGTTTTTTAATCCGTATTTGATTACCAACTTGTTTTCCTCTTTTATGCGGTCTGCGTTCCATGGGTGAGGAGGTGTATCATATTTTTTCCTGGATTTCCTTGGATGTCCCATATTAATATCTCCTTAATAACTCCTTTTTATCCTCTTCTTCTGCGTCTGACTCCAACAGATTGTCCTTTTCTGAAGGTTGATTTGGTTCTTTGACCTCTGACTGGGAGTCCTACTTCGTGTCTTCTTCCTTTGTAACTTCTGGTTTTCTTCATTCTATTTAAATCATCTCTCAAGCACATCGTTAGGTCAGATTCAATAAAATGGAGTGTTTCACCAGTTTCATAATCATTTTGCCGGTTTAACATCCAATCCGGTATATTGTATTTTTTTGGATTCTTTACTGCTTCTTCAAGTTTTATTAACTCGTCATCAGATAGATAACCAATTTTTTTGTTGGGATCATAACCTATAACAATACTAATCGCTTTTGATAATCCTTTTCCTACACCTTTTATATCTGTTAAAGCATTTTCAATGGCTTTATTACCATTTATGTCCTTCCGGGCAATACGAACCATGTGCTTAAATTCTTCTTCCATGTCTTAACCTCCAATTAGAACGACTTCTGACACACTATTCAACATCATTCTACATATTAACTCTTGATTTTGGGTGATTAGGTACCACCTAAAAATCTTGTAAGTATGACCTATAATTTAGCCTTTATAAGCGCCGGGACTGGGATTTGAACCCAGGAGGAGCAAAGCTCCACAAGATTTCCAGTCTTGCGCCTTACCTGGCTAGGCTATCCCGGCATTTGAAAACCGGACACTCAAAGTACATTTATTCCCTTTAAGTTTAGTTATTAAAATTTTTTACAACTTTTTTACAGTTTTTTCTTTTTAAAGTTTGTTTTAGGTATTTTTTAGGTCTAATTTGAATTTAAATGAATATTCCCATTTTTTAATAAGGAGTGAAATCTCAGATTATGATTTGTTTTTTGCTAAGGGTAATCAATATCTTAGTTCAATTTAAGTTAAAAAGATGTTGTTTTTAGAAAGTAGTAATTTACTTCCACATCTTTGGATATGTTTCCGCCTCCATAAAAACCTTTTTAATGTTTACCATTATACCTTTGTTTGCTGTGAAGATCTCTTCTGATGTTTTAAGACTTTCACCTGATGCAACAAGCTCTCCTTTAATTGTTTTGATCACTACATCATCTTTCTCTTTTATATTATCATTGAGACAGACAATTCCACCCACTGCAAGATCTGCTCCATGACAGATAGCATCTACAGCTGAATCCCTTATAAAAATCTTAGGAATATGTTCAACTGCTTCCTCCATAGGCATTATGCATTTTCTGAGGAATAATTCATCTTCATCCTCCCTCCAGAATTGGTATGCATCCTTTAGATCTTGAAGCGTTGTTAGTGTTTCATCTTCACAGAATGGACCTACCCTTATTCTTCTTAATTCTGCCATATGTGCCCCGCAACCAAGGGCTTCACCAATATCATGACAATATTTTCTTATGTAAGTCCCAGCTTCGCATTCTATTCTAAAGAGAACCTGCTGTCCTTCTTCAGTTTCAAGGACATCAACGTTATAAATTTTTCGGACTCTTAACTCCCTTTTTACGGCAGCTTTTAAAGGTGGCGTCTGAAAGATTCTCCCCTGAAATTCATGGAATATATCATGTATTTTAGGTTCATTGACCTTCCTATGCAATCTCATAAGGCATACATATTCTTTTTCTGCACCTAGAAGCAACTGGATAACCCTAGTGGCTCGATCTATTCCTATGGGTAATATTCCCGTAACCTTTGGATCGAGGGTACCTCCATGTCCAGTCTTTTTAACACCTAAAATTCCCCTAACCCATGAATCGATCTCATGGGAGGTAGGACCTGAAGGTTTGTCTAGGTTTATAACTCCTTTACTTATGTGCTCTTCAATGGGTCTTTCAAGAGGTGGACATCCATAATCTGGATCCGTTACACCTTCAGCCTTTATGAGAACTTCTGCCATTCATAAAACCTTTAAACGCCGATATTAATCTATTAATTATCAACGTTAAATTAATTAGATTAAGTTAAACTTAACCTAGAGCTGATTCTACTTCTTTTTTTATTTCTTCTGGATTTTCGGATTTTATTTCAATTATCTGATCAAGGGGTTCTAGATGATTTATGTTACATCTCCTATTTTTCACAGATGTCCCCATTACCTCAACAAATTTATCATTTATAACATCAATTATAACACATTTTTCGCCTGCTTCTCTTCCTGCAGTCTTAACACATACTCTTCCAACTTCTATTGCTGGCATTAAATCACCTCTGTTAATTTTAAAATGATATCAGCTATGCTTTCAGCATTAAAATTTTTGGAATTTATGATAAAGTCATAAATCTCCAAATTTCCAATATCAATGTCATGAATTTCAAGATATCGCTTTGCTTCACTTCTCTCTCTTTTAATAATCTCTTCTTTTACTATGTGGAAAGGTTTACTTTCTCTCTTGCTTATCCTCTTTGCCCGGACATCTAAAGGTGCAATAAACCATATTTTGACATCGGCATCTACAAAATATGCTGATAATCTTCCTTCCATGATCACATTCTTTTTTTCATTCTTTTTTTCATTAGCTATTTGAGACTGTCTCCTGTCAACTTCTAGATCAATTTCAATATTCTCCTCAGCGAATTTACTAAACTCCAAAAGACCCATGCCACTCTCTGAAGCCATTTGGCGAAATATATCGCCGGCTGATATGTATGGAATGTCCATTTTTTTTGATAGAATATTTGAAGCTGTTGTTGTGCCGCTTCCTGCCAATCCGCCGATGGTAATGATCATTCAGACCTGGCCTCTTTTTTGAATACTTTGCGAGTACATTCCGGGCAAAGATATCCTCCATAAGGTCTATTCGGTCTTTTCTTTGATTTTGAAAGTTTTTTGATCTGATATGGTCTTCCCCGTGCCACAGCGTGCAAAGGCTTCCTACAATGAACACATACATGTTTACTTGGCTTTTTCTTTTTGTAATGTAGGACTGTCTTTCCTCCAGGGGTTTTCTTGAATGTTCTTTTATATGATCTGGATCTGTATCTCAATTCAGGCATTTACATCTCTCCTATTCATTAAATTAACATTAAAATTATAAAATCAGGAATTTGTATTGAATGTATAAAGGATTTATTTTAAAAAACATAAGTTTTATAAATTATAGAAACAATTGTGTCTACAAATTCCAAATTTCATGTAATTTAAGTATCAACTCCAATGTTATGTTCATTGATTAATTTTATCACATTACTTATTGTTACATTCCTCCTTTGAGTCCCATGAACTTCCTGAATATTGTTGACATGGCAAATGAACACAAAACATACCATCCTAACCATTCGATATGGTATGGATAGGAAATTACATAAGCTGGATGATAAAACATGTGCCACAGTGGAACAAGGAGCACATAATATGCAACCGCTGGTAATTTTACTATAGCCACATTCAACTTTGATTGTGCCATCCACCAAAAGATAAGAATGATTGGAAGAAATGTTACTATCATTGGTTTAAATGACATGGTCATCATTTCTCTTTGAAGACTCATGAATTCCATTTGCTTCTTCTGAACTCTATCTAAAGCCTTTTGATCACCTGTTTTTCTTGCCTGCATAGTTTCCTGTTGAAAAGCTTGCATTTCTTTTTTTAGATATTCAAGGCGATCCTGATTTACAAGTAATTTGTTTGCAAGCGTGATTACAAAGGCTATTATGGCAGCAATTATGAATATGGAATAAATTGGTTGTAAACCCATAATTGGACTGAATACCACATTTAACGCGTTAAATAATACTTCAAGAACCATTTTTGTTTCCTCTATTTTTTAATTTTGATATTACAATCTTATTTTAATGTGTTTGAAATATCCTCTACTGCTTCATCCAATTTGTCATTGTGATTTTCTACAATTTTGACAGTTGCACCTGTAAGAGCAGAATAAGCCATTGATACTGCACGGTTCATTTCTTGATGGAGCCTTATATTTTTCATTTTCTCCATGTCTCTTGCCCGTGTTTCATCGCTTATTCTCCTGAAGAGAATTTCATCGTCATCTGCTTCAATTAAAACGAAGATATCTGGTTTTAGTACATCTAAGACCCATTTTGGAAGTCCTGGTAGGAAACCAGTTGGTGTTTTTATGGTGCAGTGAGTATCCACGATTATGTTATTTTGCTGTGACATCTCTCTTATACTTTTTGCCGCATTTTTTTGGATTTTCTTTTGCACTTCAGGTGGCAACTTTCTCATAGAATCTCTATCTTCTACAATATTTCTATCCTTTGCAATATTTAACATAACATCTCCAAAATTTACATGTACATAATCAATGTCTTCTAAAGCTTTTTTTAATACTGTGGTACTTCCTGATCCTGGAATTCCTGCAACTACAACAACTCTCATTTTTATCCCTCAATATCTCTCAAATCGACTATTTAATCACCTAAGAATTTTCTAAGCATTGGGTGCATGTCCATCAGCTGTTCTTGCGCTATTTCCTCATATAATCTATATACAATACCTACTGTCAATAGAACACCTGTACCCCCACCTAATGCGCTTGTAAGGTCGGCCCCAAATGCTAAAAGCCCTACAAAAGCTCCTCCAAGGACCGTTATGGCGGGAATATACTTTCGCAAAATTTTCTGGAAATGTGCTCTACTGCTTCTAAATCCTGGAATCTGCATACCCATCTGATGAAGCTGTTTTGCAACCTGTTTCGGTCCTATTCCACTTAATTCTACCCAAAGCCATGCAAAAAGCACGCAAGATGCAGTAAACACTAAACCATAAAACAATACTCTTAATGGTTCGGTAAATATTGTATCTAATCCATATGGTGTTGCAAGATAATAAGCAAGTCCGTTTATTGCCCTGCCCTGCGAGAATGTTCCAAAAATTGGATACCCAATTTTCTGAAATACATTTGCCAACAACTGGACATTCATCAACAAAGCACCTGTTAAAATAACGGGCATGTTACTTGCATATATAAATCTTAGAGGATATTTTCCTCTTGCTCCTTTAACTCCTCCGTAAGAGAGGGGTATTTCAACACGCATACTTTCTGCATATACCACTATCAAAAATACAAGAACAGTGGCAATTACTGGTATAAGATAGTAAAAGGATGGGCTTGCAGTGGTCAGCGAATACAGGAATGCAAATATTTTCCCAGCTGGCACTCCTGGCTGTGTTGCTGATGAAAGTGGATTAAATGATCCAACTATTATCTCCTGAGCCACTCCAGCAACTATGAAAAGTCCCACTCCGCTTCCAAATCCCCATTTGGATACTACTTCATCTAAAAATATTATGAGAATACCACCGACAGTGAGTTGAAGTATTAGAATGGTTACGAAATCCGGGGCCGAAGGTTGGATAGCACCAGTTAAAACCATAATACCTGCTTCAAAAACTGTAAATATTATGGCAAGGAGTTTCTGAGTTCCTTGAAATATCGCCTTATCCTCGTGTCTTGAAAGATCCAAACTTATTATCTTTCCACCAACTAAAAGCTGTAGTATGATGGATGCTGAAACAATGGGTCCTATCCCTAATGTCAGAATTGAGCCAAAGTGACCAGCGAGTACTGCCCTTAGCTGAGCAAACTGGTCAACTGCAAATGGACTTAATCCGTATAACGGAATCTGGGTCAGGAAAAAATACAACACAAGAATTATGCCTGTCCATTTAAGTTTTTCTTTAAATGGCACCCTGTATTCTGGTGATTTTACCTGTGGAAGCAGGGAAAAAATTGGCTGTAATTTTTCAAGCAATGATCTTCACTCCTTATTTTTAAAAATTGGATATTAATGAAAAGTGGATACTAATGAAAAGTTTATAAAAATTTTAAATAGTTAAAGAGTTACAGACTCTCCTCCAGCATCTTGAATCTTTTTTTCTGCTAGACCAGAAAAATCATGTGATTTTATAGTTAAGGGTTTTGTGATTTTACCTCTTCCCAAAACCTTAGTGTAACCTAGAACAGTTACATCTAGTACAATTTTTTCATTCTCTTTCTTGGCAATACCCTTTTCCAAATATTCATCTAATTTTTCATCCAGATATCCCAGATTTACAGGATTAGTTGTAGTAACACATTTTTGTGGCCTCTTGAAGCCATACTTCCCAAAATGTTTTGGATCATATTTTACTATCCAACTCCATTTATGTTTGTGGCTTCCAGCCATTCCTCTTCCACCTCTATGACCGGCTCCTCTTCTTTTCTTGGAACAGCCCCCACCTACCGTCCTGGAACCTCTCATTTTGGTTATCTTTCTTTTTCTTCTTATCATCAAATTCCTCCACTAAACCATTGAAGGTTTCATCCAAATTTAAAAAATTATTTCATCCAATCTAAAGGTTTATTAAAAATTTTTTGACTTTTTGATCAACCTTTTTCCAAAAAGTTGGTTAGATCATCATTTTTATAAGATTATTTATATCATCCTCTCGATATCCTAAGCTTCCACCCTCTTTATACGTTTTTTTGATATTTTTATAGCCTTTTCTAGGTGGATGAAGTCTAGATACTGGTTTTATCCTGGCATCCTTTAGTTCAGCCTTTGAATCCAGAAGGGCCTTTGAAAATTGCTCTATTGAAAAATAATCAGTATTTTCCTTTATATGATCATCTGTAACCTCTCTGCCTCCTGCCAATTCGCCTCTTTTTCTTATAAGTTGAGTTAAGGTATCCTGATCAATTTCTCCCCAAGTTATGTAATCTTTTGCTTTCTGGAGCATTCCCTGATAACTTGGATTTTCTTTAATTAAAACAGCGTGATTTACTCTGTTAAGTTTTAAAAGTACCATAGTATCCTGAATATCCTTTTTTATACCTGCACTACCTCTTATCCTTATTGCTGCAATCATGTTATCACCAAATTAATGATTAAAATAACGATAAAAATATCGATTAATTGATTATACTGTTACTCCTAAAGTTTTAAGATCTGATTTATCTGCCTTTACTCTGCTTAATTGTTTCAGGGCATCAAAAACTGCGTTGGCAAAATTTATGGTGGTTTGTGTCTGTCCCATTGTCTGAGACCACACGTCATCTATACCTGCAAGTCTTAGAATAGTTTTTCCAACGTCTCCTATGGACAATCCAACTCCACCAGGTGCAGGGATCAATGTTACTCTCACGCTTCCACTTTTTCCAGTTACTTTAAATGGTACTGTGTGCTGTTTTCCACATACACATCCCCAGTCACCACAGCCTCTTCTAACTTTAATTAAATTGAATTTAGCAGTATCAACAGCTTTTCTTATTGCTGGACCTACTTCCTTTGCTTTACCCTGTCCCAGACCTACATAACCATTCTTGTTTCCAACTGCCACTATAACTCTAAAATTGACTTTTCTACCTGATTTATGCATTCTCTGTACAAGATTTACATCCATTACTTCTTCTTCTAAATCAGGGACTAAAATATCTACTATTTCCAGTTCCATTATAGGAAGGCCCTTTGCAAATATTTCGTCTATATCTTCTATATTACCCTCTTTTACATCATGTCCTAAGTTTGTCTTGGGCTCCCATTCATCCATATTAAAATTCATGATGATACCTCAGTTTCAATCTTCTTTTTAATCTTTTCAAAATGATCTGGAAGATCTAACGGTGCTAATCCCCTTTCTAGATATTTTGAAAACTTCTCTGTAAGCTGCTCATCGTCTAGAGATTTTGCATATTTTGCTATATGTTCACCTTTAATCCTTTCATCTTCCGGTAAAACTATATCGCTGTGAGGAACATGCACTCCAGCATCAACCACACCTTTCAATGTTGCAAACACTCTAGCACCCTTTATAGACGATTTTAAACCTATATCCAATATTGCTTCATCTATTCCTTCTTTTAATGCTTTTTTCCCACATAAAAATCCAGTGAGGTATGCTGCAGATGTGTTTTTACAGTTTCCAAGCCACCCCCTCTTTTTTAGTTCGTTTGAATGAGCTGAAATAACGGTTTCATCGCCTTTCGGGGTGACATTTATTATTTGAGTTATTACATGATTACTAGTTATCCTTACAACTATTCTTAATTTATCAAGCCCAATAAGTCTTAATCTGGCCTTATAATCAGTTTTTCCTTCTCTTCTTCTTCTGAGTGCAACCTTGTATCTTGATCCATGTGCCAATTAAATCCCTCCGCTATCTTAGCAAACCATGATCCCTTGCATATGATTTCATGTATGATTTGCTTCTAAAGGCACCGCCTTTCGCCATTTTATAGAGTTTACGGTAAGTAGTCTTATTTATTTCTCTGTTGTCTCTCATATCCTTCATATCTTTTCTTAATGCTCTTATGGTGGTCATCCATACTTTCTTTTTTGGATTTCTGGCCCCTTTAGCCCCTTTTATACTACCGTGCCCTTTTCTTCTTCCTTTCTTTTTTTGTTGAGCTATTTTCTTTGATCTGTAGCTGCTAATACCTCTTTGAGGTTTTGACATGATCATTTTATTTTCTATTAGCTTTTTTACACTTTCCCTAGTGATAGCCCTTGATACTTCTTCTATATTATTAGGATCGAGCCAAACCCTGTTTACTCCTACTTTCAGTATTTCTGCAGCCAGCCTCTTTTGAGTAGTAAGATTCATAAAGAAACCTCCTCTTCAACCTTTAGGAAGGTTGAACAAATTTTAAAATTCTTTAAAACTTTTTTAAACTCGATTCAAATTAGAGTTTAAATTTTTTATCATTTTCAACTTAATTCAATTTCATGTGTGCAAATGCTAATATCCATCATGAATACCTATTATCCCCCTATATCTCGACAGAAAACAGCAAATTGTATTTCAATGCATTTCAACTCGTGGATTGCCTATTGAAACAAAAAGTACAACGTCATCAAATTAGCAAAGTTCAATAAAAACTCTTGTTTAGAATTTTTATCCCCAGTTCCTTTGCTTTTTTAAGCAAGATCTCTTTTTTCCTTTTTCCAACTGTGGAACTGATCCTCCCAGCCTGAGTGCTTGGATCCAGGCTTTTAAGTTCCCTGATGTTACTTATAAGTACATCTTTATATCCTGAAGGATGAAGACCTCTCCTATCCTTTGGAGATCCGTAACCAACATTTGGCATTGCTGGTTTTCCCTTCTCATACCTTCTCATCTTACTTGTTCTTCCCTTAGGCTTTCTCCACTTTTCGCCGAGTTTTTTGTATCTGAAAGATTCCTGTCTCCTAAATTTTGGTTTTTTCATTGGAACACCGTTTAATCTTTATTCTTTGTTATCCTTTACTTACCATATATATTCCGTCTTGGAATACTCTCGGGTCTCTTCCTTTTATTTTTGTGGCTTGTTCTAGATTTGCCATGGTCTGTCCGACTTCTTCTTTGTTTATTCCAGCGATATGTACCTCATCACCCTTAACTTGGACCTTAGCATCCCCTACTATCTTTGCCCTCCTAGGATGCCTTTCACCTAGGAAATTTTCTATTATAACCCTATCTCCAGAAACTTTTACACTCATAGGGAAGTGAGCATAAACTATTTTCATTTTGTAAGTAAAACCATCCTTTACTCCGTTGATCATATTACTTATGTGGGATCTAGTGGTTCCCAACATTGCTTTATCCTTTTTTTTAGGAAAATTTGTTTCCACCACCACCGTATTATCCTCTTTTTTTATGATGATACTGGGATTGGTAAATTTCCTAGATAATTGGCCTTTTGGTCCATTGACCTTTACTTCATCATTTATGGTAACATCCACATCTTCTGGAATGGGAATTTCCTCCCTAAGAATTGCTGTTTGAACCATTATATCACCTTAAAAATCTAGTAAATATAGGCAAGGAGTCTTCCACCGCCACCCCTATCCTTTGCTTCTTTGTGTGTGATTATTCCTTCGGGGGTGGTAACTATCATTATTCCAAAGTTTTTTGCTGGTAAGTATCTTTTCTCAAATTTCTCAAATTCATCGTTTTTAACAGCATGCCTGGGTTTTATAACTCCACATCTGTTGATGTTTCCCTCAAGCTCTACTATGAACTTTCCAGCCTTGCCATCATCTACATATTCAAATTCACCGATATATCCTTCCTTTTGCATTGTCCTTAAAACATGACCTATCATTTTTGATGCTGGAGATATTGTACATCTTTTATTTCCTTGCATCTCGTTGTTTCTCATGTTTGTAAGAGCATTTGCAAGAGGATCCATAAGAGTCATACATGACACCTCTTAAATTAATTATATTTTTTAAATCCTATTTTTGATGCGAGTTCTCTGAAGCATTGTCTACATAACATAAGCCCGTATCTCCTAACTAAAGCAGAATGATCTCCACACCTTCTACATTTCCTTGATGCCTTTCCATACTTTCTTGGCAATTTATCACCTTATTTTCTCAACCTTGAATTTTTCACTCATAAATTCCATTGTCTCATCTTTATTAATCCCGTGTTTGTCTGGAATTTTTCTCCTCTGAATTTTTCTTTTTTTTATCCTGTAACCCGGTTTTTTAAATGTTATGGAAACATTCATTCCAAATATGCCAATATCTGGATCATAACGCATGCCTGGAATATCTATGTGTTCTTCTATTCCAAATGAAACATTACCCTGATCATCAAATTGACTTTTCTTTAATTTATTTTCTATGCCGTCTAATACCAGCTTTATAGCATCGTTGGCTTTTTTGCCTCGTAAAGTTACCTTGCATGCAATTGGTTGTCCTCTTCTTATTCCAAATTCAGGATTTGTAATTTTAGAGTAGGTTCGTACTGGTTTTTGATCTGTAATAGTTGATAGGAGCTTTTCAGCTCTTATAAGTCTTTCACCACCTTCCCCTACACCGATGTTAATGGTGGCTTTATCTATCTTTACTTCTTCCATAGGATTCATTTATTTCCCTCCTGGAAGTGAAATTACTGGTTCTTCTTTACCTATAACAAAAACATAATCTTTTAATGTAAGAAAAGTTTTTTTATCATCTGTCTCTATCAGAACAGTGTTCGGCATCGAAGACTCGGTCACATTTATCTCTTTTATCTTACCAAGTTCACCTATGTGTTTCCCACCAGTTATAATACCAAGTGTGCCCTCATCAAACTTTATATTATCAGTTACCTCTTGTTCCGGAACTTTAAGGATGACGACATCTCCTGTCCCAAATTCATCCTCAACCAAACAATTTCTTCCATCATGAAGATTAAGCTGAATTTTTCCACCCCTAATAGTCGTTTTATCCTCAACTCTACAGAGTTTAAATTCCTTATTTTCTTTGACTATGGGATGAAGTATCAACCTTCCCTTCTCATCAGACAGAACCCTATAGACCTTTTCAGACTTTGGAATTTCTATTACATCCATAAAACCTACAGGAAACTTAAAATCTTTCCTTACACGACCATCTACACGGATTTCACCATCATTTATAATTCTTTTGGCCTCTCTTGCATTATCAGCAACCTTAAGAATATCCCTAACTATGATGAGTAAAGGTAATGATCCTTCAATTGAATGAGGACCTGGGCTTGGCTTCACAGCCCATTTAAACTCTTTTGGATGAATAGGCCAATGTTCTGGTGCCTTATATCGCTTGAGATGTTTTCTTGATCCCATCTTTGCCATTTTATCCCTTCCTCTCTAATATTTCATTTCTTTCATCATCATCTAAGTCAAGTTCAACTATCATAAGATTGGATGGATGGATGGGATGATAAACTTGATTTCCATCTGGTTTTTGAACTGATACACCATCTATTAACACACGATAATTTTTAATATCGACTTTTTCGACTTTTCCTTCATGATCTCTAAAATCTCCACGCATTACCTTTACTGTGTCGCCTGTTCTTACAGGTATGGATCTCTTTCCATATTTTTCCCTGAGTTCATCACTCAATGTAGCGGTCATCAATTTATGACGAACGTGTAAAGGTGCTTTATGAACGGATTTCCTTTGTTTTCTTGGCTGTCTTGACATATTATCACCATTAATAAATAAAAATAAATTAAACGATTATACTTGCAGCACTTCCCACACTTGGCCATCTGTCTGCTGCTTCCTTGGCAACTGGTCCTCTAACTTCAGAACCTTTTAATACACCGTCTAGACTTACTATAACAGCAGCATTATCCTCAAACTTGACCCTTAAGCCATCAGCTCTCCTGTATTCCTTTTTTTGACGGACAACTACCGCTGTTAAAACTTCTTTCCTCATGTCCACTGTTCCTTTTTTTACAGAGATGATGATCATATCACCAACACCTGCAGTGGCAAGTCTTCTTCTGACTCCTTTGTATCCCTTAACAGATACTATCTCAACCTCTCTAGCACCTGTGTTATCAACACATTGAAGTCTGGCGCCAATGGGCAGTGCTTTGGTAACGTTTGATGTGATAGCTTTCATTCTATTTCTCTCCTTTCACCTCTACCACAACAAAATGTTTTGTTTTACTCAGTGGCCTGCACTCTGCAATTTTTACGGCATCCCCAACATTAACTTGTATACAGTCAGGTTTATGCGCATTTATTTTTGATCTTCTTTTTTCATATCTCTCATATTTTCTTATAAACTTGTAAAAACTTCTTTCAACTGTAATAGTCCTTTCTGCCTTGTCACTGGTAACAATTCCCTCCAATATCTGACCTCTTACTGGAAGACTTCCATGAAAAGGACAGTTAGGATCATCACACTTTGATTTAGGTTCTGAAACGTCAATGCCAACCATATTATCACCGATTCACCAAAAATTTTTAAATTTCTTTTTTATTCTGTCTTCGGGACGGGCTAAAATGACATTGCCCTGAATTTCAACTATTTTCCCGGATGGTAATTTAAAATGAAAAGTTGCAATATTTTTTGGAACTATCTTCTCAGTTCCATCTTCTTGTTCGATTGAGATTGTGTTCTTAGTCTCATCAACAACTTTTCCTTCAATTCCAATAAATCCTGCATGTGAACTATCCACCACCATGACATGGAGTCCTATTAGCTCATGCCGGAATATATTCTGTGGAGTGATCATTTTATTATCTTATTTCAATTGTATCTGAAGAAAACCCTAAACTTGCCAGAACTTCTTTGACCTTCCGTTTATGATCCCCTTGAAGTTCAATCTGACTGTTTTTTGATGTTCCTCCACAAGCACATCGCGCCTTAAGTTCCTTTGTAAGCTCTTTTATATCAATGTCGTGCTCGTCTATCCCTTCTACAATAGTCATAAGTTTTCCAAATCTTCTTCTTACAGTGTAGACTTTAACTGTTTGAACTTCTCTAGCTATTTCTTCACAAACACAAAGTTCATTTGGAAGACCACAAATTTCACATATTTCCATCGATTTTATTTCTCCTTTTGTTTTTGGTTTATTATAGTATGAACGCGAGCAATTGTTCTCTTAAGTTCCCTGATTTTCCCTGGATTCTCATAAACTCCGGCAGCAGCACTTTTTGAAACATTTTTCGCATATTCTGCTTTCAGTTCATCCAGCTTTTTTTGAATTTCTTCTATCTCCATTTCTTGTATTTCTTTGCTCCTTAATATCACCATTTCATTCCATCCCTTTTATAATTTATGTTTATCATATCTTAATTTGATTTCTCCGGCTTTTCAATAGGTTTTTCTTCTGTTTCGTCTTTTTTGGTCTTTTCTTCCTGTTTTTTGGGCTTGTCTTCAATTTGTTCTTTTTTCGGTGTTTCTTCGGTGATTTCTATTTCTGAACTTTTCTTTTCTTCTTCATTCTCTTTGGTAATCTCTTCAACAACTTCACTGGTTTCTATGGTCTCTAAGGTTTCTGAAATCTCTACAGATTCTATATCCTCATCATCAGATTCAGCTGGTTTTTCGGTTTTTAAAGTCTCCATAACAGTATCAACAGTGGTTTTTTCTTTTGGAGGTATTTTAATTTCAACTTTGTCAGGTAAAATTACGTTTGGTGGCATAATCCGCACATATATTCCCAAAACACCAGGTTTTAGTTGAACTGTCGCAAACCCCTCCTTTACAAATCTGGTGGATGGTTCACCACAACGCTTTATATAACCGTCGGTAAATTTTGCACATGCTGATCTTGCACCTCTTATCTTACCAGAGATCGTGACCTCAACTCCCTGCGCTCCAGCTCCCATTATTCTTCGAAGTGCAGTATAAGCAACTCTTCTAAAATGCATGCCACGCTGTAACATGGAAGCAATTTTATAAGCCATTATTTTAGGGTTAAGCTCAGGAACTTCCACTTCCTTAACTTCGACCTGTGGATTTTCCAGACCATATTCTATTTTTAAATTTTGAGTAATATTCCGAACAGTTTTTCCACCTCTTCCAATGACCATCCCAGGGCGTTCAGCATAAACTACAACCATCGTACCTAAAGGAGTTACCTGAATCTCCATTCCACCATAACCTGCTCTTTGAAGCTCATTTTCGAGATATTCATCGATTCTTGTCCTTCTTAGACCTTCAGTGACAAAATCTTTTTCAATCATTGTTTATGCCTCCCCTATAACTATCTGGATGTGCGTGGTGGGGGTGTTAAATGGACTGGCTCTTCCGAATGCTCGGGGGGTCCATCCACGTATTACATACCCCTTATGACTCGAGATATGTATAATTTTAAGATTTTCAGTATCAAGGCCTTTATATTCAGCATTGGCTTCAGCGTTTTTAAGAACGTTTAATATTTGTCTTACAGCTTTTATTGGATATCTACCACTGGGCCATCCTTTTAAACCTTTTCTATGGGCTACTTTTTTGTTATGTCGCTTAAATGCCACTGGTTCTTCCATTTGAGTTACTTTATCTAGATACTCCTTGGCATTTTCAAGTTTCATCCCCCGAATCTCTCTGCATATTTCAACAGCATGTTTTGGGGAGATTTTGAGTGACCTCCCAATTGCTTTCGCTGTTTTTCCATTATAATCATCTGTATAAGCGTATTCAATCTTTGCCATTCTATTTTCTCCTTATTTAAGAGGCACAAACATCGATGACCTTGTAGCTCCCATTCCAGGATCTCCGTGTTCTACCTTCCTCCGGGTAGGTGCAAATTCCCCAAAATAGTGTCCAATCATTTCTGGTTGTATTTGGACTTCCAGGAACTCTTTTCCATTATGGATACCAAAAGTCAACCCAACCATCTCAGGAAGGATGATCATATCTCTGCTATGGGTTTTAATGACCTGGGGTCTTCCCCCCTGTTCTTCTTTCTTTTTTATCTTTCTTATTTTCTCTAATATCTTTTTTTGCCTTGGTAAAAATCCCTTCTTTAGAGATCTTCTTGGTCTAGATGGAAAAAGCTGTATAACATTATCTAAAGGCATCTTTTGTAACTCTTCTAATGTATGGCTACGATACATAAATTCTTTTCTAGCCAAGTATTCACCTCCTAATATTCATATTATCTTCTTTTCCCTGTTCTTCTAGCAGCAATTGAACCAACTTTTCTTCCAGGTGGCGCATGCCTTGAAATTGTAGTTGGTCTCCCTGGATGTTGTCTATTTCCACCACCATGCGGGTGATTCACCGCATTCATGGCCACTCCCCTCACAGTTACACTTTTTTTACCTTTTGCCTTCAAAGCGTGGTGTTTTTTACCTGCCTTAAGGAATGGTTTTTCTTTTCTTCCCCCTCCAGCTACTACACCAACTGTTGCTCTGCAAAAAGGATTAAATGCCTTTAATTCGCCAGATGGCAGTTCAACTACTGCTTTATCCACATCATGAGTGATCAAAGAAGCATAAGTACCAGAAGATCTAACTAACTTTCCACCATCTCCTGGATTATTCTCAAGATTGTATATAGGTGTACCCTCTGGAATTTCAGCAAGTGGTAGTGAATTTCCGGCTTTAATAGGGGCTGAAATTCCGCATACTATCTCATCATTTATCTTAATACTTTCTGGTGCTAATATAAGGCTCTTCTCACCATTTTCATATTTTACCTGTGCTAAAGGAGCGCTTCTTCCAGGATCATGGATTATATCCTGCACTTTTCCCTTCAAATATCCTTCTTTTTCTATTTTATCATATGAACGGTAGGCAATTTTTCCTTTAAAACGGTGGGATGCACTTTTATAAGTGGGAGTCCCTCTCCCCCTTCTTTGAGTCTTTAAACGTTTTCCCATTTTTTTCTCCTCCATTATGACATTATAATAATTATTTTTGACATATCCCCAAGTCTGAATTGTAATCCAGATTTTGAATACTTTAGAATACTCCTATCTTCACCGCTATATCCTCGGCTTTGTGCTCCTTGGCGAGTTTTATATAGGCTATCTTTTTACCATTTGAACTAATTTGGGTGTTAACTCTTTCCACCTTTACAGCAAAAAGATCTTCAAAAGCACTTTTTATCTGGGATTTATCCGTTTTTCTCAATACTACAAATGTCAATTCATTATTCTGATCTATTAGATTCATGGTTTTTTCTGTTACATGTGGTTTGATTATTACTGAATAAGGATCCATTTTCACACATCCTCTATGAATATAACATAATATTCTTGAATTATATTATTGGAATTCTATTAAATTTAATGGAACATTTCTATTGGAACAACTCCCCCAATTTTTCAAGCGCTGATTTTGTGTATATAGTAAGCCTTCCAGGATGAGTCCCTGGAGCTAAAAGTTCTACATTCAAATTTTCCACAACTACAACATCTACACCGGGATGGTTCCTTGCTCCCATACTTATTCCTTTATCTTCTCCAACTACTATAAGCGGTCCAACTGGAGATTTATATTTCCTACCTCTCGTCTTACCTTTTCCGGCTCTTATCTTCTTCCCAGTTTTCGCCCTTATTATATCATCAATTAAACCGAATTTTTTGAATATGTCTCTTGTATCTTTTGTTTTTTTGACTTTGCAAAGTTCATCATCCACTATAAACGGAATTTGAGGTATATTTTCAATTTTATGCCCTCTTTCTTCCACAATATCATTATTTTTTGTGGCAGCAATGGCTGATCTTATTGCTAATCTCCTCTCTTTTCTGTTAATTTTTTCATGAATAACTTTATTTGGTCTTGGCGGATGTGCTCTTCTACCACCTACGGCTTGAGGTGCAAAGGCAGCTTTTGATGCAGCTGGATGCCTACTTCCCTTTACACGCCTTATCATTGCTAAACCCCGTCCCGCACCAAAAGATTCAGCACTTGTTCTTTTTCCTGCCATAGGATTAGTTCCCCAAGGTTGAATCCTGGCTGTCTGTGATGATATTACCGCTCTTTTGATAAGATCTGGTCTAAATTCTTCATAGAAAATTTCTGGCATCTCAATTTCGTCTATGACTTCACCATCTAACGAATATACTTTGATCTTCTCCATTTGAATACACCTTTAATCTAAACTCCTTGTTTCGACGCTGTGCTGATATATGAAATCTGAGGCGCATCGTTCTGTTTTCCATGAGGTCTTATAGCCTTTCGCAATACCACCAGTCTTTTTGAAGGACCAGGAATTGAACCCTTTATCATGATATAATCATTTTTTACCAGACCATATTTCACAAATCCGCCTTTGGGATTTACATCTTCAACTTCAGATGATTCCCCTATCTTTAATATTTTTTTGTTGTATTCTGTTCTTTTATGATATCCCATCTGACCAGCCTGTGGAACGGTCCACATTGTCCTTGATGGGGACCATGGCCCTAAAGAACCAACATGCCGGCCTTTACTACTTCTTGCAGCTTTTCCGTACTGTATTTTGATACCCCATCTTTTTACCGGTCCCTGGAATCCTTTTCCTTTGGTGACCGCAACAGAATCAACATGTTCCCCATCAGCAAAAACTTCTTTTGCAGTTATTTCTTTACCAAAAATCTCTATAGCATAATCAAGTTTTTCCTCAATGGTGCTTCCACCGATTCCACATTCAATTATCTCTGGCTTCTTTTTAGGAACGCTGGTGAGTTTTGGTTTTGTGTGAATAAGAACTCTCAGCTCTGCAATTTCATCAATATTTTCCTTTAGCTTTTCTAAATTAGCTTTCTTAACTTTTCTATCATATTTTTCAGGTAAAGTTATTTTTCTTTCAAGATCTTCATCCAGATCATCTTCAAGGATATCCATCATCGCCTTCAGCCCATTTGTAGTTCTTCTATAGGCTCTTATACCCATAACAACCACAGGTGGAATTTCCAGTATGGTTACTGGAGTTGATATTTCCATACCCTCTGTTGGTGAGTTTTTTCTATTATCAAGCATCAGGACATGAGTCATCCCAACCTTATATCCAGCAAGACCAAGCAATCTTGGCTCATCCGCCGCAGGCCAAGATTTAATTCCTGGAGTCTCCCTAGAAGCCCTTTTTCTAGGACTAAATGCCAATGATCCTTTTCTTGGATGGTGATGTCTAGCCATTTAATTTACCTCCTTACATATCATAGATTTTCAATCATCCTAAGTTTCTATGTTTAAAAGTACATTAAACACAGATAATGTTGCTAAAACCGCCTCTTCAGTCCTTACAGTTTCAGTCCCTTGTGAAGGGACTGTGTTTAATTCAAGATCCATAATTTCTTTTTTGTCCCCGAGAATTTCATGTAAGCCTGAATAAGGACTGCCAAACAAAATTGCCAAATGTTTGGCATTTTTTGTCTTACTTTTTACTTCATCTAAAATAGAAGTGATGGTCACAGCATATCTGGAAGTTCCAATAACCAAACTCGGTTTAACCTCCATTATGCTTTCATACAAATCATTACAAGTAGATAAAGTCTCATATCCCCAGTAAACATCAGGTGTATCTGGTTCGATTATAATCTCTTTTGCTAGCTTCTTTATTTTAAAGCTTACAATCTGATTAACAGTGAGTTTCTCCTTACAGAGTGCCAGCTTTTCTGCCCCAACATCAACAACAGTGCCTTTCTTTGTTCTCTTTAAGGTTAAACCCTGTCTGAAATCGCCTTCTTTGGGTATTTCAGTGGGGTGATGTGGAGTTCTCAATGGTGGGAGAATTCCAACATGTTTTAACTCCTTTTTTATGGGAAAAACCTTCTTTCTAAGGTATTGGGGTGTATTCATATATGTGAGAATATTACTTATAAACTTTGCCTCTTCAGGGTCTGTGTTGTCGTTGTAGATAACAATCCTATCTGCTTTGAATATAGCTGCAGATCTCCCGATTATACCTACCTTATAGGTTTTTAATCTTAAGTCTTTTGTTTCCACAGTTAATGAATCTGGGATAAAGATGGATAGTTGCCTATTTCTCATCTTTCAATATTGGTTTTCATCTATTATAAATATTATGTATATAGACATATCCCTAACTAACCTATTCTCATATTTACATAGTATTTAAAAATACCATGCTTAGGTTTCCACGATATCCATAAAACCCAATAATTCAGCTTTTTACTGAATTATTACTGAATATATATTGGCTTGAAAAAGTTTGTCAATAATATATAATATATCTATCTATTCTTCGAGTCGTTCAACTCTGACTACTACCACATCCACAAGTATCATTTCTTTTTTATGAAAATTATATGTTTGATAAATGGGAAATCGGTAATATAACTTATGTGTCACCATTCCTCCGTGTAAATCAAAGAAATTCTCTACAAATTTTTCTGTCTCTTTTATATGGAAAGAATAGATAACCGGGGCAATTTCAACCGCTTTACACATGAAAATTCTGTCTGCTTCTTTTCTATGTGCCATTTGCACGCCAAATGGTGGATTTTGAATGACAGTGCCTGCACTTTCATGAAAATCACGAATATCTTTTGAAATAAAGTATGTAATGTCGCTTAAACCAAATTTTTCTGCCTGTGTTTTTGCTAATGCTATTGCATCAGAGTCTATATCCACACCTAAAGATTCTCTTGCCCCAAGTAATGCTGCGCCTATTGTAAAGATTCCTGTTCCACAACCTAAGTCCACAACCTTTTTATCTTCTATATCACCAAGAGTGTATGCATTCCAAAGAACGTCGGCTGCTATTCCTGCAGGAGTGGCGTATTGTTCCAGATGCACTTTTGGCACAGGATGGCGAAGAATTTGCTGTAGAGCGATTTCAAGATGCCTTTTTTTAGTGATTTTTAGGTTATTAATCATTTAAAAAACCTTATTGAATTAAGAGGTCGAATATGAATTAATAAAAAACTGATTTGTAACTGCATATAAAATTAAATTATTAAATTAACTTATAAGAATCTAATTATATATTTAATAAAATCTTTGTGCTCAGTTATTTGTATTTTCAAGAATTTTGTCTTTGGGGTGCATTTTAATAATTTTATCAAGGATTTCAATTTCCTCTTGATAATCATTCATTTCATGTAAACGTGCTTTAAAAGTTAAATTTGTTATAAAATGTGTTATAATTTCTCCTTGATCAGAACTCCAACTTCCTTGGTGGTCCGATCATCTCTTTCATTCAAAATTTCTTTTAAATTGCCTTTTTGCTCATCAGTAAGTTTGGATGGCCTTCCACAGCATATCAAGGTATTAATCCTTCATAACCTTCTTCATTCGATCTTTTCTGCCATATGTACCCCACTCTTTTGGTAACACCCGATTTTGAGGCTGCAACTTCCACTGAATCTCCAATATACCTGTTTTTTTGTGAAATGAAGCCTTTTCAAAACTTTCAAGCTCATTTCCAGCTTCTTGATCCTCTGATCAAGTTCTTCCGCTGCCATCTTCCTTTTAATTTCAATTCTATCCCACTTATTCATAATAATATCTGTGTAACAAACACGTATAAAAAGTTAAAATGTTTTCTAATGATTAAAAAAATTAAAATTTTATTTGATTTTGAGGGTTATAAATCATGTTTTACGGAAACCCTTCATTATGATGTCATTTTCCACATTTTCAACGAATTTTCGCATCTTTAAGATCTGATCAGGATTTGTGGAAATGGAACTAATACCAAATTCAACCAGTTTTTTGACTATACGTGGATCTGATGCTGCATAACCACATATACAGCTTTCAATTCCATATTGATTGCATTTTTCTATTATCATCTTTACCATCTTTAAAACTGCAAAATGCATAACATTAAAGTGTTTTGCCACTTTCACCCCTCTCCTATCTATAGCCAAAGAGCACATGGTCAAATCGCTCATACCAATGGATGCAAAATCTATTCCTTCATTTATAAACTCATCCAGGGTAAAAACTGCAGAAGGGGTTTCAATGGATGCACCAACACTTAGATCTTTGTGAGGTCTTAAACCCACTTCCCTTAGGATCTGTTTTGCCTTCACATATTCTGATATATCTCTTATAAATGGTATCTTGAGCCCTAAATTGTAGTAACCTTCTTCTAAAATATTTTTTACAGCTTGAAATTCAGCTTTTAATATTTTGATATCTCTAAGGTCTTTATTTATAGCTCTAAGCCCTAAAAGGGGATTGTGTTCTTCTGGTTCGCAATCACCACCCTCCAAATGTATAAGTTCATCTGTGGGAATATCAAAAGTCCTGAACCACACAGGTTTAGGGTAGAATGTATCCACAATGTCTCTTACACCCCCCTCAATCGTTTCAGTTAATTTACCCTCTTCCAAAAGAATAGATGGATGTTTACCTGTGTGTATAATTGTGTTCTCAATTCTTATTGAACCAACACCATCTGCAAGGGGAGCAACTTTTGCAGCGATTTCAGGGACATTCAAGTTCACCTTTATATTTGTGGAAGGGTAATGCAATTCCAAAAATTCGCTTTCTTCCTCTAATTCAATAAAACCTTCATATATATTACCTGTTTTTCCATCAACAGTTACAATCATTTCATCATCCAAAATTTTACTCGCATCGCCTGTCCCAACAATGCAGGGTATCTTTAACTCCCTTAAAACAATGGCAACATGACTTGTTAAACCCCCATAATCAGTTATAACACCACCTGCTTTTTTAAGGTGTGAAAGCATGTCTCTGGATGCTTTTGGAACTACTACAATTTCTCCTCCTTTTATATCCAGAACATCCTCATGAATTTCTATTTTCTTTACTTTTCCCACTCCAATGTATGAGCTTGTGCCAATTCCTTTCAATATTCTCATATAAGAGTTTATTTTTTTTATTACAGAAATATATTTAGTTTGTAATATGCAACATTATCTGATAATCTGTAAAATAATCATTATCTAAGTACAGAAAATATTAAACATTGGTGAAGACATGAAAATCGTAATGGCAACAGGAACATTTGATATAATACACCCAGGGCATTTATATTATCTTGAAGAAGCAAAGAAGCTCGGGGGAGAGAATGCAAAGCTTGTTGTAGTGGTGGCTAGGGATACTACAGTTAGAGCAAAAAAAAGAATACCGATTGTAGATGAACAACAACGATTGGAAGTAGTAAGGGTGTTAAAACCAGTTGATGAGGCTTATTTGGGTAGCACTACTGACATGTTTAAGGTGGTTGAGAGAATAAAGCCAGATATTATTGCAATAGGTCCTGATCAAAATTTCGATTTAAATTGGCTTGAAGAAGAGCTTGAAGCCAGAAATCTGGATGCAAGAATAATGAAAATCAATGAATATAAAAAATTACCCCTCAATAGTTCTTGTAAAATTATAAAAAAGATAAAAAAAATGGAATTTGATGAAGAAATTTTTAAAAATTGCTAGATTTCATAAAAATTTCTAGATACATTTATATCAATAATCGTTTATAGGCAATAAATATAGAATTAGATATCTTGAACTTATTGAATCATATCCATCTTAGTATTTTCCAATTCATATTTTATATCACGTTTTCTCCTGGATTTTTTGGATTTTTTGATGGTCGCTGTGCTTTTTAGTTTTGGGAAACTGCCATTTAGCTGATAAAACTTGATAACCTGCACTTCTTCATCTGCTTTTTTCTTCTTCCTCACCATCCAGATCAGCAACCTAAAAATAATATAAAAAAATAAAAAAAAGGAGTTATAACTTAGTTTAACACTGCATTCAAGGACTATTCAGGGCGCGCGATTCTAATCGTAGATCATGAAATTATATAGCGGTAACTATACTTAGTTCCCCATCTGTTACCCCAGATGTATCTCCATCCACGAACCCATTTTGTTCTCCATTTAGTTCTCCATTTGCCTCTGTACCTATATTTTGCTAGGTATCTGACTCTGTACCTTGTTCTGTATTTCTTTTTCACGTAGGGAACCCATCCCATGTAACTGTAGACAACTTTATTGAGCAATCCATATCTGAATAATACGTATCCCACTGCTCCGTTGCTCATGGCTGCATTTATCCGTTGTTGTAGTTCCCATTGAGGCACTGGGTTGTAGTTACTGTCGTATGATGAAAGACCAGCTAAGACAGGTTTTCCTTTTGCATGATCAACTATGTATCTTGTGGTTGAACCTATCCAGCCAGTATCTGACCCGTAGATCATTGGAACAAAGAAATCAAGATGGTCAGCCATTAGTTCGTAATCTTGTCCATAAAGATCCGCGTTCTGTTCTTTTTCAGCAATCACAGCTGCTGAAACTGCTACATCTGATCTGATTGATCTTACAAGGTTGGATACACCTGCAACAAATGAGGTTATGGTTTCTTTTCCATGGGGAGTTTGCTGCCAAGCTGCCCTGTTTTTGTCTGCTCTCCCTGAAAATCTTACGTAATCAAGATGTATTCCATTTACACCGTAATTTCTTGTAATATATGAAATTATGTTGAATAAATGTTGTTGATAACCTGTATCTGCTGCGTTGACCCATCCGTCTGGATAACTGGTGCTGGTATCATAGAAACATACAATCCATGCATGGACTCGTATACCTGTACCAGAAAGCTTATTTATAGCGCTGCTCAGCGCACTGTAGTACAGGGCACCTGAACCTCCCTTAGTTAAAACAAATACATCTGTAGCTCCAGAATTCTGAAGTTCAGTTCCACTTATCTCATCTACATTACTTGCCCAAAGCCAAATTCCTCGAGCCCCATTTATGTTATATGCGTTGAAATTATTTGCCTGCACCTGGTTTTCAGGTGTATTTGTCGTTTGTATTTGGGTTTCTGAGGAATTCGTCACATTTGTCTGAATTTCTGTGGTATTAGCTGTTTGAACTTGATTCTGGGCATCTCCACTACTTTGCTGTTCTAACGCAGATACGTCATTCATAGCTACTAGGACGACACCAAAAATTAACAGAATCGCGAGCATCAAATGTTGCTTCACTCTAATACCTCCTTCCAAAAAAACAAAATTGGAATTTGATGTAAACTTTTCTATTTTTATATGTTATAAATATTCTGTTTTGAGATCGAAAAGTACATTTTATCTTTATTTCTCCATGAAAAATCTAGAAAATAAAAAAAATAAAAGGAATCTCTCAAATCCTTTTTATGAACTTGAAAGACGCCTTTTTATGTAAGTACACATTTCCATCTTGTTTCATACCAGTAAAGCCACTTGTATAACCATCCACGTTTCCATTTGGTTCTCCATACGTATCTTCGGTATTTTCCTTTGCCTATTCGTACCCTGTAACTAACTTTGTACCAACCTCTGTACCTTACTCGTTTGTATGCATGTGGCACAGTGTATGATTCCCATCTTGGTATTCCATATCTGAATAGCACGTATCCCTTTGCTCCATGACCAATAGCTTCAGCTATATCTGCATCTAATTCGCCTTGAGGTAACATTTCTGGGTTACTGTCGCAACGGTAGTTCAAGAGACCTGCGAATACAGGTATTGGAGTTCGAGTTCCAGCCACGTCTTTTTGTGCCTTGCTGACAATAATTCCTATCATATTACCTATCCATGCAGTGTTCTGTCCAAAGTTTCCTTCATAGGTCATTGGCACCATGAAGTCAAGGAAATCGGCTAGTCTATCGTAGTCCTGGGCATAGTAATATCTGTTCCAGTATGTTCCATCTGGAGATCCACCATTTGCTTCTGGCATCACTGCTGCTGAGAGATATAGATTTGGATTTAAGGCGTTGCGAACCCTTGCCACAAAATCAGTTATTGTGTTCACTGCAGCATCTACACCACCGGGCTGCTGCCAGGCTGCCCGACCATACTGGGCTAAACCTGAATATCTTACATAGTCTAAGTGAATTCCGCTGATGTTTGGAACGTTTGCTGCCACAAGAATTTCGTCATTGATTATGTGGGTTTGATAAGCCATGTTTGTCTGATCAACCCAAGTATTTTGGTCCTTGAAACACACAATCCAGGCATGAACTCGTATACCTGCAGGGTAGCATTTGTTTATGGCATTTCTGAGGTCATCTAAGTGAAATTCCCCTGAACTTCCTTTAGTTAAAACAAATATGTCTGTAAACCCTGAATTTTTAAGGGCCCAGGGATCAAGGGAGTTTACGTAGTTGGACCACACCCAGTAGCCCTTAACACTTCCAATATCAGTGGTTTGTACAGTACCTTCTGATGACACAGTGGAACATGTTTGAACATCGCTTCCGTCACTGGAACCTGAATTGGAATTATCAATAATCTGCTCCTGATCTTCAGTTGTGTTTTGCTGATCCAACGTTGTTTGAGTTTGTAAGTCACTTGTCTGTGTCTGGTCATCTAATGCGGTGGCACTGTTTATGCTAACTAAAACTAAAACAAAGATGAATAGTGTAGCCACCAAAAACTGTCGCTTAATAAGTACCGCCTCCTATTCCAAGCTAATAAAAATTATTAACTTAGATTTTTTGGTGAGATAAGATCTTTTTTCAATCTTATATAAAGGTTTTGATTTAAAATTTAAAAAAATGACAACCATAAAACTCATTTTTTGATTTATGACATTTTAAGAAGGAATTGAAATTAAGGATTATTAAGCTCTCTGCTTACTATTTCTTTATAATATTTAACTCTTATTAACGGTTTTTTTAAAAAAATAGAGGTTTTAAATGCTTTAGTCTAGGTATATTTAACATTGATATTAATTATCGTCTGCATTTAGATGGGAGTTTAATAAAAGGCACTTGTTCTATTTTTTTATTCGTTTAAAAAGTCTGTAAAAAGTCTGTAAAATGAATAATATTTAGGACAATTTGTATGTCTACTTGTTTTTGTTGAATCTCTAAAAAAATAAAAAAATTAGAAAGGCAATTCGGCGTATCTACCTTTCCAATAAAGTATTTTACAATTGTTTTGTGTTCCAAAAGTGTTTCTGTAACTTGTAGCATCTGCTGTGTACCAGTTGCCATTTACATATAACTCGGCCCATACGTGTCCAACAGTCATACTGGTGAATTCGCACTGGGCATGAGCATATCTTGCTGGAATTCCCACTGCTCTTGCTAGAGCCACTATGAGATGTGTATGGTCAATACAGTTCCCGTTCCGTCTGTTTAACATTTCAACTGCTCCGTATTTGGTGTTGTAGTAGAATGTGTAGCTACAGTTATCTCTTACCCATTCAAAGATCTTCGTTGCCTTTTCATAAGTTGAAGTGATGCCAGCAGTCAATAAGTTTGCCATTGAAATTATCCTTGAATCGTTTGATTGGCAATTTGCGGTTGGCTGAAGGTATATTAGTAGTTCGGCTGGTATTTGTGATGTCATAGTGCCTATTCGCCATGACTCGAATATTGTGTAATTTGGCAATCTATTGTTTGATATATAGAAGTCAATTATCTTTGAAAAGTTGTAGACCAGATAATCAAACGAAATTTTACCTAAGGAGCTGTTTCCATAGTTGGGAGCTCTACCATTCAGATTAATGAATTCAACCAGATTTTTAGCAATTTCAATGTATTCTGCTTTGTATATGTTTCCATTTATTGAGTCACCGTACGGATCAGGGGCAGCATCCACATCTTCAAGTTCTATTGGTGTTGTAATTCCTTTATCAAGTTGTAACACGCACATGATGAGTATCTTTAGAAATTGGGCCGTTGAAATCTGTTTTCCGGATATCTGCACATATTCTGGCAGTTTACCATTGCTTTCAACATATGCTTTCAAATTAGTTGATGCATTTTTAATTTCATCGAATGCTATTTGGACTGAATCTTCAACTGGTGGGCCTGTTGGTACCACCGAATAGCCGGTGTTTAAAAAGTTTTCGTCGATTAAGCCATATCTGAAGAGTACATAGCCAGATGCACCATTATTTACCGCTGATTGTATGTCTTGTTTTAGTTCGTCTGAAGATAGTTTTGTGGGAGCGCTGTCGGATTTATATGTTTGAATGCCAGCTATTACTGGTTTTCCGTTGGAATGTTCAACAATATACTTTGTTGTTGAGGCTATCCAATTTGTATCTTGTCCGTAATTTCCTTTGTAAATCATTGGAACCAGGAAATCTAGATATTGTGAAAGTTGTCCATAGTCCTGTCCATAGTAATATGCATTTACTGATTTTTCAGGCATAAGAGCTGCTGAAACTGCTACTGCTGGTTTAATTGTTTTAACAGTGTTGTATACTTTCTGAACAAAGTTTGTTATGGCTTCTGTTCCGCCAGGATGTTTATATGCAGCGTTTTCTCCAACTCCAGAATAGCGGACATAATCCAGGTGAATTCCATCAATATTGTAGTTCTTTGTTATTTCTGAAATTGTGTTGATTAGCTTGTCTATGTGTTCTGAACTCTGGCCATATCTGGTTTCTGTTCGATAGGCAGTTCTGTATGCCCAACTATATTTCCATGTGTAAGCCCAGTAATAAGTCCAGTAATATCTCCATCTGTATCTCCATCGTCCTCTGTACTTGTACCCGCTTTTATACCCTTTCTTGTACCATTTTTTGTACCAGCTTTTATACCAGCTTTGATATTTTTCAGTGTAAGGAAGCTGAACTGTGTAACTGTATATTCCCTGTGGATCAACCCAGTTACCATTGGCATCCTTGAAACAGGTTATCCAGGCATGGACCCCTATCCCTGTTCCTTCAAGCTTTGCTAAAATACTGTTTAGAATTGTCTGGTAGGTGGACGTAGAATCCGTGTTCCTTACAAAAACAAAAATATCCGTTATTCCTGCATTTTTCAGTGCGTTTACATCGATATCACCGATGTCTGATGACCAAAGCCAAACACCATGAATATCATCGTAAGTTTCACCGCCGGCAGCCGTTGTTGAATTTTGGGTATCATATGAATGTTCGTTGCTCTGTGTTGAATTAGTTGTATCTTCTCTTGTATCCTCCATTATGGTGGAGTTTAGAGTTGCGTTTTCGATATTTTCACTTGTATTCACTGGTATATTCAGGTTTTCTGTTGTAGCGAAGACATTGCTTACGCTAAGCAATGCTAAACAAGTTATTACAAGCATTGCGAAAAACAATTTTCGCTTAATTTTACCGCCTCCGTGTCCAATTTTTGAAAAAACCGATTTTGGGCATTTCTTGGACATGAAATTATCAACCTCATATCATATATAAATCTTCCGATTTAATTTCCAAAAAAAGACAATTATAGAGCTTTTTTTTATTATTAAGACACTTTCAGAAGGAATTGAAATGATGGATTATGGTTGTATACTTATATTTCTTCTTTTTAATAAATTAACATCAATTAGAGCTTATTTTATGAAAATACTTGTTTTGGATAGTAATATGATCTCATTTTTTCTTTTGAAATTAGTTATCAGCTGAGTTTTACTTTTTATCGAAAAAAAGGCTAGTATATAACTTCTTTTTACATTTAAGACATCTTTAAACTGGATCGTAGATATTGATATTAAGTTTAAATCTCGGCTTTCTTTTTTTAGGTCTTTTGGTTTTTCACGGAGCTTATTTCTTTAAAAATCGTATACTAAATCCTTTAATTCATTAAATTTTCCTCTTTAAATAAGTTATTTTCTGAATTATAGGTTTATTACGAATAAAAACCTTTTTATATCTTCAAATTTTAAAAACGAATCTTATTGAGTGTTGTATCTATATTCTGGTATTATTAAGCATTTAAAAATGATTTTAAACCAATATATATGCTAATTTTGAGTTATTTTTTATTAGCATAAATATATTTATAAAAATTTTTGATATTATCTATTTTTGTAAATTCAGAATGAAATTTGAAGATAAATCAAAAAAATAAAAAATTAGAAAGGCAGTTCAATATAATTGCCTTTCATATAGAGTATTTTGCAGTTGTTCATTGAACCTAAGCTGTTTCTGGAACTTGTTGCATCTGCTGTATACCATTTACCATTTACATAAAGGTCTGCCCATACATGTCCAACAGTCATGGTTGTGAATTCACATTGTGCATGACCATATCTCGCGGGAATTCCCGTTGCCCTTGCTAGAGCCACTATAAGGTGCGAATGGTCAATACAGTTTCCATTCAGTCTATTTGACATTTCAACTGCTCCGTATTTGGTGTTGTAGTAAAATGTGTAGCTACAGTTATCTCTCACCCACTTAAAAATGGCGTCGGCTTTATCGTAGGTTAAATTTAAACCCTTTGTTATTGAAGATGCGAGTGCTTTTATAGCTGCATTGTCTGATTGACAGTTATTTGTTGGTTTGAGGTATAATTCCAAATCGGATGGTATAAAGTTCATTCTCCATGACTCGAAAATGGTGTAATTTGGCAGTCGCTGATTTGATTTGTAGAAATCTATTATTTTGGCATAATTATAAACTAGGTATTCGAACCGAATTTTTCCTAAAGAGCTTATTGCATAATTTGGCGCTCTTCCTTCTGATTCCATGAATGTTCTAATTCTTTGGGCCAGATCTAAATACTCGGATTTGTTGATGTTACCGTCAATAAGATCACCATTTGGATCAGGTGCGGCACCTATATCTGAAATCTTTATCGGCGTTTTTATTCCTTGTTCTATCTGTAAAACACTTATTATAAGTATTTTTGCAAATTGAGGCATTGAAATTTGTTTTGTAGATATCTGCACATATTCTGGCAGTCTACCATTGCTTTCAACATAGTTTTTAACAGTTGTTGCAGCGATTTGTATTTGTTCGAGTGTTAGATTGTTTGAATTATCATTTGGTGGATCACTTGGAACCACTGAATTGTCACTGTTAAAGAAATTCTGGTCTATTAGACCAAGTCTGAACAGCACATATCCTGCTGCTCCTTTATCCATAGCTGCTTTTATATCCTGCCTCAATTCATCTGCAGACAGTGATGTCAGATCTTTATCTGAACGATATGTCTGAATTCCAGCCACAACTGGTTTCCCATTTGCGTGGTCAACTATATACTTGGTGGTTGAACCTATCCATGCTGTATTTTGACCATAATTTCCCTTATAGATCATTGGAACAAGGAAATCAAGGTATTTTGAAAGTTGACCATAGTCCTGACCATAGTAATAGGCGTTTACTGATCCCTCAGGCATTAATGCAGCTGAAACAGCTACTTTTTGTTTTATTGATTTTACTGTGTTATATACATTTTTCACGAAATTGGTTATGGTTTCTGTTCCTTTTGGATGTTTATAGGCAGCGTTGTTGCCTACCCCGGAATACCTCACATAATCCAGATGAATACCAGCTATTTCATAATTTTTGGTAATATCTGAGATTGCTGCAAGCAGTTTTTTGGTGTGTGTGGCATCGTAACCATATCGTGTCTCATATCTGTAACTAGTTTTAGTAACAGATTTATAGGCCCATTTGTATGTCCACTTGTATGTCCATTTGTAAGCCACTTTATTTTTCCAAGTGTATTTCCATGTGTATTTCCATTTTTCTTTGTATTTGTAATAGCTCTTATACCAGCTTTTATACCTAATATTGTATTGTATTTTGACTTTTATTTTGTATGGAACTTTATATGGGATTTTTACTAC
>Ga0194111_10000240_pt1 | contig 66126 bp, 61 predicted proteins | sample TA2KigC300mmetaG_FD_146194 | JGI IMG/M metagenome (GOLD analysis project Ga0194111, IMG submission 146194) | Freshwater microbial communities from Lake Tanganyika, Tanzania - TA2015033 Kigoma Deep Cast 300m | ecosystem: Environmental > Aquatic > Freshwater > Lake | place: Tanzania: Lake...
GCGTCCCTGCTCCACTTTTTGTTGGGCCGCCTGCTCCAGGAGCACCCGGTTCACCGCTTCCCAGGTCTCGGCGGCAATGGCTTTGATGTTCTCCTGCAAGGTGGAGCCGCAGGGATATTGACCCATGCCCAGCCGGGCAAAAGACCGGAAGGCCAGGGAGTCTTCCAGATGAAAGGCCAGCTCCTCGTAGGTCAATTCAAGGAGGCGCCTCATTCGCCCCCCTCCCCCAACCCCCTTCCACCGTGGGGAGGGGGCTAAAAAACGGGCAACTGCAAAATCCCAACCGGACAGCGCTGGCGCCGAGGTGGTTTTTCAATCATCAGGTTCGTTGTCTTTCTAAAAAAAGACGGTCCGGTACCCCCGGCCCCTTCCCTCAGTTCTGTCCTTCCAAGGCTTCACAGAGTCGGGGCGCCAGGTGTTCGAAGTCGCCATTGGACATGATCAGGACCACGTCGCCGGGGCGGACGGCGTCGAGGAGCGCGGCCAGCAGGCGGTCGGTGTCCGGGAAAGCCCGGGCGCTCAGGCCCTGGGCGACGAGATCCGCGGCCAGTCTTTCTGAGGAGAAATGGTCCCCCTCCGGCGCCTTCCAGAGGTCGGGGGGCTCCCGCACCAGGACCAGGTCGGCCTCCCTGAAGGCATGGGCATAGGCCTCCTGGAAGACGGCCCGGCGGGAGGTGTTGGTGCGGGGCTCAAATACCGCCACCAGCCGGCGCCCCGCATAACCCTGGCGCACGGCCTTGATGGTTTCGGCCACCGCGGTGGGGTGGTGGGCGAAGTCGTCCAGCACCAGGATCCCCTGAAATTCCCCCACGGTCTCCTGGCGGCGCTTCACCCCCTGGAAGCCGGCCAGCGCCTCCTGCAACTCGCCGGCGCCCACCCCCATTTCGAGGAGGACCGCCAGGGCCGCCAGGGTGTTCAAAACATTGTGGACCCCCAATAGAGGCGTGAAGAAATCCCCCACCCGGCGCCCCTCCTGGAGGGCGGTGAACTGCATGCCGCCCCGGCCGGGGCGCAGATCCGCGGCCTGCCAGTCGGACTCCCGGCCCAATCCATAAAAAGCCGCCTGGGCCGAGGTCTTGCCGGCCACCTGCCGCACCAGGGGGTCGTCCCCCCAGGCCATCAGGAGAGAAGCGGGCGGCAGGTGGGCCACGAAATCCTCAAAGGCCCGAACCACGTGGGGGAGGTCCGGGTAAATGTCGGCGTGGTCGAACTCCACCGAGGTGAGGACGGCCGCCCGAGGAGTGAAATGGACAAATTTGGGGCGCTTGTCGAAAAAGGCGGTGTCGTATTCGTCCCCTTCCAGAACCACAAAGGGCCCCCGGCCCACCCGGTAGTTGGTTTGAAAATTTCGGGCGAGCCCTCCCACCATGAAGCCCGGGTCCCGGCCGGTGGCGTACAGCAGCCAGGCGATGAGGCCGGTGGTGGTGGTCTTGCCGTGGGTGCCGGTGACCACCAGGCTCTCCCGGGCGCCCACCAGAAAGCGGTTCAGGGCCTGGGGCAGGGAGAGGCGGGGCAGGTCCCGGTCCAGCACCGCCTGGGCCTCGGGATTGTCCCGGCGGATGACGTTCCCCACCACCACCAGGTCCGGCGGCGGCTCCACATTCTCCGGCCGGTAGCCGTTCAGGATGGGAATCCCCAGGCCTTCCAGGAAGGTGCTCATGGGGGGATAGACGTGCTCATCGGAGCCGCTGACCCGGTGCCCCAGCTCCTTCAGGATGCCGGCCAGGGCCGCCATGCCGGCGCCGCAGATGCCCAGGAGATGTACGTGCAAGTCGGCCTCGAGATTGATGAATCAGGCGCCAGGCGCCAGGTTCTGGGTTCTGGGTGTTGGGTTCGGATGCCGGGACCTGGCTTGAAAGTGTGGATGCGCATTGCGCCCCATGAATATCAGTCTTGGTACATCGTTTCATGAATTCGGTAACATATTCATTGAAAAAAGCGGAAAAGTTACTTCCCCCTCACCCTAACCCTCTCCCCCATCGGGGGAGAGGGAATAAAGCAAAAACCGCCTCATTACCCCCTCTCCCCCCGGCGGGGCATTGGCGCTAACTTAAGGCCTTATTAGCTTTTCAACTGACTGATATTATTGATGTTTACATTATCAATAACATACAAAAAGTTTTCTTAAGTTAGCGCTCCTGCCCCGGCGGGGGGAGAGGGCTGGGGTGAGGGGGGTCAGAAAATACGTAATCGTACCTATGAAATTGAGTTCACAGCCTGCAATTGCGGGCTCTTCTCCTACCGCGGCACCCTCCCCAAACCCAGGGCCGAACAAACCGCCTCATGGAACCGGGGCCGAAACGGGCGTATTTTATCATTATCCCGCCCCAGGTGCACCCGGTTGGTTAGCAGGACCACCATCAGGCCGGTGGTCAGATCCATCCAGAGAGAGGCGCCGGTGAAGCCCAGGTGGCCCACGGTGTGCTCCGAGAAAAACCGGCCCATGGAACGCTGATCAGGGTCGGGGCCGGGCACGTCGAACCCCAGGGCCCGGGCCCCCGGCGCCACCGGGGTGAAAAAACGGCGCACCAGGTGCTGGGGAAAGGGCGCGCCAGACGCCCCCCGGTAAGACCGGAAAAGCTGCGCCGCCAGATGGAAGACCTGCGGTCCCGTGCCGAACAGCCCGGCATGCCCGGCCACGCCGCCCGCGGCCCAGGCGTTTTCGTCATGCACTTCGCCCACCCCCGTCCGCCCCGGGATGAGACCGGGCTCGGTGTGGGCGTAGCGACGCTCCCGGCCGCCGGGATGCTCCAGGGGACGGTAGCCCAGGGCTTGAAGACCCAGGGGCCGGTAAAGCTCCCGCCGGCACCAGTCATCCAGATTTTCGCCGCTCGCCGCCTCCACCACCGCCTTGAGCAGCATGAAGCCCAGGTCGCTGTATAGCGTCACCGTGTCGGGGGGATGCTCCAGGGGGGTGGCCGCGGCCAGGCGCTCCGGCAGGGATGGGCGCTCCTCGGGCGGGGCGGCCAGCAGGTCCTGATAATAAGGGCGCCAGGCCGGCAGCCCGGACCGGTGCGCCAGGAGGGAGGTGAGGGTCAGGCCGTTCTTGTCCGCGGGAAGCCAGGCGGCGGGCAGCACCTCCCCCAGGGTGGTCTTCAGCCCCAGGGGCCCCTGCTCCACCAGGCGCAGCACCGCTAGGGCGGTGGCCAGGGGTTTGGTCAGGGAGGCCAGGTCGAAGACGGTGTCCGGCGTCACCGGCGGCGCTTCGGCCTCCCGGCTCAGCCTTCCCACCGTCCCCTGCCAGAGGAGTTCCCCCTCCCGGCCCACCAGGGCCGCTGCCGCGGTGTAGACGCCGGATTCATAGCCTTCCTCCAAAAGGTGGCTCAATCCGGCGAAACCTTCCATGCCGGCAAGGATAATCCGTCCCGCCGTTAAGAGTCAACCCGGAAGATGGTCTTTTCTCCGGACCGTCAATTATTCCCTTCCGGGCTGCGTCCGGACCATGGAGCGGCAGGGGCGGGTCGCCGACCCGCCCCTCCCAGGCGAAGCCGATATTACCCCAAAATGGCCTTCAGGTCCTCGTCCGGGGTGGTGATGGGCTTTATGTCAAAGGTCTTCACCAGCACGTCCAAGACGTTGGGAGTGATGAAGGCCGGCAGGCTGGGGCCCAGCCGCATGTTTTTGATGCCCAGGTGCAGCAGGGTCAGCAGGATGGCCACCGCCTTCTGCTCATACCAGGAGCAGATGATGGACAACGGCAGGTCATTCAGGCCTACGCCGAAGGCGCCCGCCAGAGCTGCGGCGATCTGCACCGCAGAGTAGGCGTCATTGCACTGGCCCACGTCCAACAGACGCGGGATGCCGCCGATGTCGCCCAGGTCCTTGTCGAAGAAGCGGAACTTGCCGCAGGCCAGGGTGAGGATGACCGTGTCCCTGGGGGCCTTCTCCACGAACTCGGTGTAGTAGCTCCGCCCGGGCTTGGCGCCGTCGCAGCCGCCCACCAGGAAGAAGTGGCGGATCTGCTTGTTCTTGACGGCCTCGATGACCTTGCCGGCCACGCCCATGACGGTGTTGCGGGCGAAGCCCACCAGGACCTGGCGGCCGTTGGTGTCTTCCGGGAAGCCGGGCATTTCCAGAGCCTTGGCGATCACCGGGGCGTAATTCTGATCGGGGATGTGCTTGATGCCCGGCCAGCCCACCAGCCCCCGGGTGAAGATGTGGTCCGCGTAGGACGCGGGGGGACGCTGGATGCAGTTGGTGGTCATGACGATGGGACCGGGAAACTGGGCGAACTCCTTGAGCTGGTTCTGCCAGGCGGTGCCGTAATGACCGTAAAAGTGGCTGTACTTTTTGAGTCCCGGATAGCCGTGGGTGGGGAGCATCTCGCCGTGGGTGTAGACGAAAATCCCCTTGCCTTCGCTCTGCTGGAGGATATTCTCCAGGTCCAGCAGGTCGTGCCCGGAAACCAGGATGGCCTTGCCTTTCTTGGCTCCCAGGGGCACCGGCGTGGGCGCCGGATGGCCGTAGCGGCCGGTGTTGCCCGCGTCCAGCAGTTCCATGGTGCGCAGGTTGATTTCGCCGCACTTGAGACACAGGCCGATGAGCTCCTGCACGCCCAGGTCAGGGGAGGCGACGGCGGCCAGGCCTTCGTGCACGAAGGCGTAGACCTGCTCGTCCTCCTGGCCCAGAATCTGGGCATGGTCGGCGTAGGCGCAGACGCCCTTGACGCCGAACAGCAGGACGTGCTTGAGGGACAGCACGTCCGGGTCCGCGGCCGGATAGGATTTCAGGCCCACCGCCTCTCCCTGGGCCGCCAGGGCCTCCACGCCTGCGGCGGGCTGGAAGGTGGCCGGGCCCTCGGGGAAGTTCACCTCGCCGCCCGCGGCCTTGACCTTGGCCTTGAGCTGCTCCCGGTGCGCCACGCACTTGTTGATGAGGGCCACAAACCGGGCCGGGTCAAAATCCACGTTGGTGAGGGTGGAAAAGCACGCCTCCACCGTAAAGACGTTCACCGCCTTATCGCTGACCCCCACCTGGCGGCCTGCCACCGCCACCTGGGAGAGTCCCTGCAAGGCATAGATCAACAGGTCCTGCAGCGCCGCCACCTGGGGGTCCTTGCCGCACACACCCTGGATGGTGCACCCTTCGCCTTTGGCCGCCTGTTCACACTGATAACAGAACATATCTTTCGCCCTCCTTATGGTTTTAATCCCTCTTGAGCCTGCCTGCGAACTTTCCCGGCCGGTCGACACTCGACAGGCACTGTTTGACACTTAAGATAATGAAGCAAGGCGTCGGCTGGTTTGACTTAAGACAAGCGGCCAAAAATTTTTCAGGAAGCATTGACCAGGATATGCATAAGATAAAGACTGAACGGCCTTGGTCAACCCCGGGCGGAGCGGGTTTGTCAGGAAAATCAGTGGCGAAGCCTGGGCGGGCATGATCAGACATCTTAGCCGCGCCGGCGATTGCTTGCATAAAAATTTGGGGAGCCAATGGAGCTTCTTGCAAAACTTCCGCCGCAGCGTTATGGTCCCAGGATTATCATGGTGCGCGGTGCGCACCCTACAGATCCTCCGATGTTCCGGCCGCCATGTAGGGTGCGCACCGCGCACCATTAAAAAGGTCGGAATCATGCAGAGCGTTTTCAAAACCGCCGCCCTTTCCCAGGACAAAGAGAGAATTTTGCAAGAGCCTCAAGGGTGACGCTAATATTCCGGCAACGCCACAAAGGGGTGGCCGCGGGGCGGTTCATGGGATATTATTTTGGCGACATGCCGGGAAATTTTCCGGCTGACCGGTCTTTCCCGAGGTGATGGTATGACCGAACACCCTGTCGTCGTGGGTATCGTCATGGGCAGCGCCTCCGATTGGAGCAGCGTCGAGCCCGCCGCCGCCTTGCTGTCCCAATGGGGCATCGGCCTGGAGGTGACGGTGGCCTCGGCCCACCGGGCGCCCCGGCTGGTGCAGGAGTACGCCCGCACCGCGGCGGCCCGGGGGCTCAAGGTGATCATCGCCGCGGCCGGCTCCGCGGCCCACCTGGCCGGGGTGGTGGCTTCGGAAACCACCCTGCCCGTCATCGGCGTGCCCCTGCCCTCTTCGGACTTGCAGGGTCTGGACAGCCTGCTGGCCACGGTGCAGATGCCCGCCGGGGTGCCGGTGGCCACCATGGCCCTGGGGTCCGCGGGGGCCCGCAACGCCGCCATCTTTGCCGCGCAGATTCTGGCCCTCAGCGACCCCCGCCTCCAGGCGCGGCTGCTGCGGCACAAAGAGGATCTGGAACAACGGGTCAAAGAGCAGGCCGAACAGATACCCCTCGAATACCGGGGCCGTTCCTGAGACCCTGGGACGGAGATCGAGCCATGATGGTTTCCTCGATGGCGGACCTCACCGTCGATCTGGCGGCTCTGCGGCACAATTATCGGGAGCTGCGCGGACTTGCCCACCCCACCACAAAATTCCTGGCCGTGGTCAAGGCCGACGCCTATGGCCACGGTCTCGTCCCTGCGGCCCGCACCCTGGCCGACGCCGGGGCCGACTACCTGGGGGTGGCGTCCCTGGAGGAGGGCCTCACCCTGCGCCAGGCCAAGATCGCCCATCCCATTCTGCTGCTCATGGGCATCCTCCCCCAGGAGGGCCGCGCCGCCCTGGCCGCGGGCCTGGAGGTGGCCGTGTACCGCCTGGACGTGGCCCAGGCCCTGGAGGCCGCCGCCGCCGCCCTGGGCCGCACAGCCCGGCTCCACCTTAAAGTGGACACCGGCATGGGCCGGCTCGGGGTCCTGCCCCAGGAAGTCCTGCCCTTCCTGGAGTCCTTCCGGGGCAGCCCCCACGTGGAATTTCCGGGGCTCATCTCGCACCTGGCCCGGGCCGACGAAGAGGACAAGACCTATAGTGAACACCAGTTGCAGACCTTCACCGAAGTCCTGGCCGCCGCCCGGGCGCGGGGCTGGGAGCTGCCTCTGAGCCATCTGGCCAACAGCGCCGCCACTGCGGAGTTGCCCGCGACCCACCTGGGGATGGTGCGTCCCGGCATCATGCTGTACGGTTCTCCTCCCGACGCGGCCCGGCCAGCTCCCGTGAGCCTGCGGCCGGTCATGTCCCTCGTGAGCCAGGTGGTGCAGCTCAAGCGCCTGCCGCCGGGCAGCCCCATCAGCTACGGGGGCACCTACGTCACCCCGGACTGGTGCGACCTGGCGGTCATCCCGGTGGGCTATTGCAACGGCTACAGCCGCCTCCTCTCCAACCGGGGCGAGATGCTCATCCAGGGCCGCCGCGCCCCCATCCGCGGCCGGGTCTGCATGAACCTCACCATGGTGGAGGTGACCCACATCCCCGGGGTGGCCGTGGGGGATGCCGTGGTGCTCCTGGGGTCCCAGGGGGAGGACCGCCTCACCGGGGACGACCTGGCCGGCTGGGCCCAAACCATCAGCTATGAAATCTACTGCGCCCTGGGGAGCGCCAACCCCAGGCGCTACGTGGGAGTCTGACATGGAGAGAAAGCCCGACATTCAGGAAGCCAGCATCTGCCTGGTGTGCGCCTGGCGCCAGGACTGTGTGAAGCGTTTCTCCTTCACCGGCCAACACTGCCTGGAGTTCACCCGGGACGTCTCCCTCAAACCCAGGCCGGAACCGGAGGGAGAGGAAAAGAAGCAGGGCTGATTATGATGGAGGAGGTGGCAAGAGCCCACCGTTCCCTGGCCCCCTCCCCCACCATACCCATCAGGATCAACAATCATGCGCCTGAGACAGACCCTGCGGGACTTGATCGCCGCCGGCCTCCTCCGGGCCCGGGAGGCGGGGGAAGCGGCCTTCGAGGAGATGCCCCTTTTCGATCTGAAGAACCCCAAGTTGCCGGAGCATGGGGACTTTTCCACCAACGCCGCGCTGCTGCTGGCCGCCCGGGTCAAGCGCCCGCCCCGCCAGGTGGCCGAAGCCGTGGTGCGCCGCCTGGAGGCGCCGCCGGGGCTCTTCGACCGAATCACCGTGGCCGGCCCCGGGTTCATCAATTTCTTTCTAAGCGACGACGCCTGGCGGCAGGTCATCCTGGAAATCCACCGGCTGGGTCCAGCCTTCGGAAACAGCACCGTGGGCGCGGGCCGACGGGTCCAGGTGGAGTTCGTCAGCGCCAATCCCACCGGCCCGCTGCATGTGGGCCACGGCCGGGGCGCGGCCCTGGGCGACGCCCTGGCCAACCTCCTGGCCGCGGCGGGCTTCACGGTGGAACGGGAATACTACATCAACGACGTGGGGACGCAAATCCTCACTCTGGGAAAGTCATTGTATTTCCGGGTCCTGGAGCTCATGGGCCGGTCCGTGGAGTTCCCCGCCGACGGCTATCAGGGCGACTACGTGGTGGACCTGGCCCGGGAGTGCCTGGACGAGCGGGGTCCCCTCGACCTTGCGGCCGAGCCCGAAAGCCTCTTCCCGGAGTTGGGCCGCTACGCCGCGGACCGCATCCTGGCGGGCATCCGGCAGGACCTGGACGACTTCGGGGTGGGCTTCGACCGCTGGTTCAGCGAGACCGCGCTCTATGACGACGGCTGGGTGCAGAAGGGCTTTGCCCGCCTGAAGGAACAAGGCTGTCTGTATGAGGCCGAGGGCGCCCTGTGGTTCAAGGCCACCGCCTTCGGGGACGACAAGGACCGGGTGGTGCAGCGCAGCACCGGCGCCACCACCTATTTCGCCTCGGACATCGCCTATCACCTGGAAAAATTCACCCGGGGCTACGACCTGGTGGTGGACATCTGGGGCGCGGATCATCACGGCTACGTGCCGCGCCTGACGGCCGCGGCCCAGGCGCTGGGCTACCCCGGCCGCCTCAAAGTCATCCTGGTGCAGTTGGTGTCGCTCCTGCGCCAGGGAGAGCCCGTGGCCATGACCACCCGTGGCGGCGCCTTCGTCACCCTGCGGGAAGTCCTGGACGAAGTGGGCAAGGACGCGGCCCGCTTCATCTTCCTCACGCGCCGGGCCGACGCCCAACTGGACTTCGACCTGGACCTGGCCAAAGCCCAAAGCGCCGAAAACCCGGTCTATTATGTGCAGTACGCCCATGCCCGCCTGGCCAGCGTCTTCCGCCTGGCCGAGGCCCAGGGGGTCACCCTCGCGGCGCCCGACCCGGCTCGCCTGCCCCTGTTGGCCCTCGTCGAGGAGATGGACATCATCAAGCTTTTGGCTAATTACCCCGACCTGGTGGAGGGCGCGGCCCATAATTTGGAACCGCACCGCATCACTTACTGCTTGACGGACCTGGCCTCCCGGTTGCATAGTTATTATTACAAACACCGTTTCCTTTCCGACGACCCGGACCTGACCCAGGCCCGGCTCTGGCTGGTCAAGGCAGTGCAGACCGTCATCGCCCACGGTTTGGGGATCCTGGGCGTGGCGGCGCCGGAGAGCATGTAAGCGGTTCAACGAGGCCGACCGGTCTCAACCACGGGAGGGGAGAACGTGGCGGAAGGTCGGGGCAAAAAAGGCAAGAAGGCCGGGTGGCAGGTCAGCCTGGGTTTCAAAGAGGTGATCTTCGCGGGCATCGCCGCCCTGGGGCTGATGATGATGAGCTTCGCCCTGGGCACCCTGGCCGGCCGCGGGGACATTTACCGGGTATTGCACAACTGGGGCATCGTCGGTCCCGAAGCCGTCAAAACGTTGCCGGTCAACCAGACGCCTATCGCCGCTCCCGCCGCCCCTCAGGCGGCTGCGTCTCCGGAAGCCCCGCCGCCGGCCGTCTCTCCCTCCCCCGGGGCCCTGGTGCCCCCCAAGCCCCCGGCGCCTTCCCCTCCCAAAACCGCGGCGCCCCCGCCGTCCGTCGCGCCGGCCAGGAAAAAGGCCAAAGAGACGGCCGCGGCCAAAGAGCACCGCACCAGAGAGGAGGAAATCCGCCGCCTCCAGAAAGAAGTGGCCCGCCTGTCCCGATTCCAAAACAGCATTGAAGAACAGAAGCCCAAATCACCCCGGCCCGGGTCCAAAGAAAAGGCCGCCCCCGCTTTGGTGCGGGTGGCCAAGTTCCGGGACGGCGCCAAGGCCAAGGCCAAGTTGGCGGAGATGCAAAAGAAGGGGGAAAAGGTGACCCTCAAGGAGGGTAAGGACCAGGACGGCCGCTATTTCGTAATCTATCGCCAGGTTGCTGCCAAAAACCAGGAAGCCGAGAAAGAGAAAAAACCCGCCAGGGGCCCCAGGTGAGGCAAAGGCCGGTTCCTACTCCATCGACGCGATGTTGAACCCGGTCGCCCCGCCCGGGGCGACGCAACGGCTTTTTCCGGGAACCCCGCTATACACCCCGTCATTTTTCAGACCCGCGTCCGACCTTCATAAACGTAACCCACCACCAGACAAGGCCCCACCCGGGCGGGGATGAGGCGACGGCGGTAGGCCTTGCCTTCGAAGCGGTCCAGTTGGGCCAGCTTGCCGGGCAGGGCGGGGGAGGTGAAGAGCCAGGCCGGGTGCTCCTCGCCGGCGGGGTTCCAGCGGAAGGCGCGATAGATCCGGATGAGCCCCATGTGGCCCCGGATGGCGCAGGGCCGCCAGACGCCGGGCAGGTCCGCCAGGAAGTGGTGGAAAGGGCCGCCGGGGACCAGGGTGCCGTAAGCGATGAGGCGGTGCTCCGGAGGCAGGGGGCACAGGAGGGGCCGCGGGTGAAGCATCGCCAGGGGAGGCCGCGCCGGGCGGGCCTGAACCGCGGCGCTCGCCCGGTCGGGACGGGGACGGACAGCGGGGGCGGCGGCCAGGTGGACCCGCACCAGCTCCAGGAAGTCCGCGAACCAGGGGGGCGCGTCCCGCAGGGCAGGGGGATGGCGGCGCATTTCAGGTGAGCAAGGCCCCGGAGGCAGAACGGCGCCGCCTCCGGGGTCTCCTCGTCAATCGGTTTTCCGCAGGAAGGTGGGGGTGTCCAGTTCGCTCTCCTCGTACTGGAGATCCGGGTGGACGACGTGTTTCTTGGCGGGCAGCACCCCCAGACTGGTAAGGCGCTTTTCCCCGGGTTGTCCTTCCCCCGGCTGGGCGCCTTCGGCCCCCTTGCGCAAAATGGTGGGGATTTCCAGGGTCTCCAGGTCCACGGGTTCCTCCGACGCCCCCTTCCACAGGGGGCGCTCCAGGACCGTGTCGGTCCGCCGGCCGATGCCGGTGGCGATGACCGTGACCCGGATCTCCTCGGCCAGGTTGTCTTCGAAGACCAGGCCCCATTTGGTCAGGGCGTCGTCGTGAGCCTCCTCCTTGATGATGGAGCAGATCTCCTTGAGTTCATCCATGGAGAACTCCTGGGAGGTGGAGATGTTGATGAGGATGCCCCGGGCGCCCCGGATGGAGATGTCTTCCAGGAGCGGATTGGAGATGGCCTTGTGCGCCGCGTCCACGGCCCGGCCGCTGCCGCTGGCGGTGCCGGTGCCCATGAGGGCCATGCCGCCCTCCTTCATGATGGTGCGCACGTCGGCAAAGTCTACCTTGACGAAGCCGGGCTTGATGATGAGGTCGGAGATGCCCCGCACCGCGGCCCCCAGCACCTGGTTGGCCATGGAAAAGATGTCCGTGGCCCGGCTGGTCTTGGAGCCCAGGGCGAAGAGGCGGTCATTGGGGATGGTGATGATGGTGTCCGCCACCTGGCGCAGCTCCTCCACGCCCCGGTCCGCCAGGCGCATCTTGGTGCGGCCCTCGAATTCGAAGGGCTTGCTCACCACCGCCACCGTCAGGGCGCCCACTTCCCGGCTGATCTCCGCCACCACCGGGGCGCCGCCGGTGCCGGTGCCGCCCCCCATGCCTGCGGCGATAAACACCATGTCCGCGCCCTGGAGGACCTGCTTGATGCGTTCAGCCTCCTCCCGGGTGGCCTCCCGGCCCATGTCCGGGTTGCCCCCCGCGCCCAGGCCCCGGGTGACGGTGGGGCCCAGTTGAATCTTGACCGGGGCCAGGCTCCGTTCCAGGGACATGGAGTCGGTGTTGGCGGAAATGAAGTCCACCCCCACCATCTGGGAGTTGATCATGTCGTTGACGGCGTTGCCGCCGGCGCCGCCGATGCCCAAGACCTTGATCTTGGCGGTGAGTTCGGTGGGAACCAACTGGATTTTCATGAAAACCCCCTGAAAAAGGCTAAACCACGTCCTTGAGCCATTGCCAGAAGCGCCCGCCCAGTCCTCTTTTGCTCGGTTTGCTGGTGCGGGCGCCCCCGGTGGGATAATCTCCGGAGGGATGCTGGAGGCGGTGGCCGTACAACACCAGCCCCACCCCGGTGGCGTAGGCGGGATCCCGGATGACGTCGGCCAGGCCGCCGGCGGCCACGGGATGGCCCAGGCGGGTGGGCAGGTTTAAACGATCGTCGAACAACTCCGCCAAACCCGGGATTTGGGCCGAACCGCCGGAGATCACCGCACCGGCCAGAACCGGGATGGCGGCGCTGGCCTTGCGGAGCTCAACGCCCACCAAGTCGATGATTTCCTTCAGGCGCGCCTCTACAATGTTGGCCAACTCCCGCCGGGGGATGGAGCGAGACCGGCGCCCGCCCAGGCCCGGAATCTCCACTTCCTCGATGCCGCCGCTCAGCGCGTTGCAACAGCAACCGCTGCTCTTTTTCAGGTGCTCGGCGTTGTTCAGGGAGGTCTGCAGGCCCACGGCGATGTCGTTGGTGAGATTGTTCCCGCCCACGGGGATGCTGCCATTGTAGCGCAGGGAATTGTTGGCGAACACGGCCACGTCGGTGGTGCCGCCGCCGAAGTCCACCAGGGCCACGCCCAGCGCCTTTTCCTCCTCGGTGAGCACCGCCTCGCCGCAGGCCAGGCTCTGCAGCGCCATGCCGCTCACCTCCAGGCCCGCCCGATTGGCGCAGCGGATGATGTTGTTGAGGGAGTTTACTGACCCCGACACCAGGTGCACCCGGCACTCCAACCGGTTCCCGTGGATGCCGATGGGGTCCTTGATGCCGTCCTGGCCGTCGATGATGTACTCCTGGATGAGCGTGTGGATAAGCTCCCGGTCCGAAGGGATGGAAACCATGATGCGGGCGGATTCGATGACCCGGTCCACCTCCGCCGCGGTAACCTCCCGCCCCTTGATGATAATGACGCCCTGGGCGTTGTGCCCCTGAAGGTGGGAGCCGGCCACCCCGGTGTAAACGGAGCGGATTTCGCAACCGGCGATAGTCTCCGCTTCTTCCACGGCCTTGCGGATGGCCCTGACGGTATGGTCGATGTTGACCACCACTCCCTTGCGCAGGCCGCCCGCCGTGGGCGCGGCGCCCACGCCCACGATCTCCACTTGGTGGTCCCGCACCTCCCCCACCACCGCGCAGATCTTGGTGGTGCCGATATCTAAGCCGACAATCAGATCTTGAGGCACATTATTATCCTACTGAGAATCCTCCGCCCCCTTCAGGGTAAGCAGCACGCGTTGGGGGAAATCCAGATTGATCCGGGCCAGCTTGGCAGGCAGCCCCTTTTGGCTGAGCACCGGCCAGACCCGGCCGAATTTGGCCAGCCGCTCCGGAAATTCCGCCAGCCCCAGGTCGATGGCGCTGGCCAGACCGTTGGCGTACAGGGTGAAACCCCGCTCCGGATCAACGTGAATCTCAGAGATATTTTCCAGGTTCAGGGGCGGCCGGGCCTCCTTGAGGAGTTCCAGCAACTGCAGGATTTGCTCCACCACCCGGGAGGGCGCCCCCGCCGTCCGGACGAAATGCTCCTGACCCAGCCCGGTGACCACCGGAAAATCATGGGGGTCGGCGGGCGACGCCGGTTTGAACAGGGCTCCCCTGCGGTCGATGTAATAGAGCTCCCCCAATTGCACCAGGGCCACCGGTTCCCGCTCTTCGAGCTTGATATGCAGGCGGTTGGGCCATCTCCTGGTCACTTCCGCCCGGACGATCCAGGGGTGGGAGAGCAAAGCCTGTTCCGCCCGACTGGGGTGCAGCGCCAGCAGGTTGGTCCCCTGACCCACCCTGGCCAGCTCCAGCACCTGCTGGTGGGAGAGCCGCTCGGCCCCGTCAATGTCGATGTCCCTGATATCTTTAATGCAAAAGAGCGGCGAGGTCAAGAGGTGATGGTAGAGGAGCAGCAGGCCCAGGCTCGCCCCTCCCAAACCGGCCAGCCCCAGAGTGACCAGCAGGATGCGGAGCCAGAGGCGTTTCCCTTCCAACCGGGGGCGTCGGCGATAGCTGTTGCGACCGGCGCGCCCGGTGAGAAGCCCGCCTTTCTTGACGGGACGCTGGGGGGCTAGACGCGAACGGGGCGGCATGGCTCTCCTCCTGGGGCGGTCAGGTTCACGTCGGCGGCGGCGACGCCGTTCAGGCGGGCCAGCAGGTCCTCACCCAGGCGCCAGATGTCCCCCGCGCCCAGGGTGAGCAGTACGTCCCCGGGGCGCAGGTGCTCCAACACCACCTCAAGCAGCAATTCTTTCTCCGGCGCAAAATGGGCCGCGGGGTGGCCGTGGCGGCAGATGCCCTCAAAGACCTGCCGTCCGGACAGGCCGGGCACCGCGGGCTCGCCCGCGCTGTAAATTTCGGTCAGCAGCAGCAAGGCCGCGTCCCCGAAGACCGGGAAGAACTCCGGCAGCAGCGCCCGGGTGCGGCTGAAGCGGTGGGGCTGAAAGGCCACCACCAGGCGGCGCGCCGGGAAGGCCCGGGCCAGGGCGGCCAGGGTGGCGGCGATCTCCGTGGGGTGGTGCCCGTAGTCGTCCATCACCAGGATGTCCCGGGACTCCCCTTTCACCTGGCAGCGCCGGTGAATCTGCCCCAGCCCGGCCAGGCCCTCCTGCCAGACCGGGAAGTCCAGGCCCAGACTGTCCGCCACGGCGCAGGCGGCCAGGGAATTGAGCACATAATGGGGCCCGGCCAGGGGCAGACGGATTTCACCCAGCTCCCGGCCCCGGCGCCACAGGCGGTATTGCGAGCCCAGCCCGGCGAAGCTCAGGTCCGTGGCCTGGAAATCGGCGTCGGCCTCCAGGCTGTAAGTGACCGCGGGCACCGGCAACTCCGCCAGCAGCGGCGCCAGATGCGGGTCGTCGGCCCAGGCCACCACCCGGGCGCCCCGGGGGAGTTTGGCCAGGTACCCGGCAAAGACTTCCTGGATGTGCTCCAGGTCCCGGTAGTGGTCCAGGTGCTCCCGGTCCAGGTTGGTGATCACCGTCATCTGAGGCGAGAGCAGGGCAAAGGAGCCGTCGCTTTCGTCGGCCTCAGCCACAAAATACTCCCCCCGCCCCAGGACCGCGTTGCTGTCCAGACAATCCCACAGCGCCCCCACCAGCACCGTGGGGTCCAGCCCCCCGGCCCGGAGAATGGCCGCGGCCATGGCGGTGGTGGAGGTCTTGCCGTGGGCCCCGGTGACGGCGATCTGGGTATGCCCCTCCATCAGCCGGGCCAGCATTTCCCCCCGATGCAACACCTCCAACCCCATTTGTCTGGCCAGGGCCAGCTCGGGGTTGTCCTCTTTGATGGCCGAGGAGTAGACCACCACCTCGGCCCCGCCCAGGTGCTCGGCCCGGTGGCCCAGGTAACACGTGACCCCCAGCTCCGCCAGCCGCTGCGTGATATTGCTCTCCGCCGCATCCGAGCCGCTCACCCCACACCCCCGCCGCACAAGCAACTCCGCCAGGCCGCTCATGCCGATGCCGCCCACGCCGATGAAGTGGTAGGAGGGTTGGGGTTTGGGGGTCATGTCAATCCAGGCGGTGCTCCGCTATTGTTATGAAAACTCTTCTTTAATGGGAAGAGGTCGCACCCGCAAGGCCGCGTCTTCCAGAATAACGATGGCCCCTTCCTGCAAGGGGTGCTCCATTTCCGGCCACACTGCCATTAACCGGGTGAACAGCACCTCCGGATGGGTGTTCTTGAGGCGGTAAATAACCACCGAGGGCGCCTTGCCCCCCGAAAAGGCCAGCAGGTGCCCATAGTCAAGATCATGAGTGATGATAACCTCATGGTGGCGTTCGGCTTCGGCCATGATTTCCGCATCGGTGGCTTGGGCCAGACCAATGTCTCCGGCATGGCGCCAGGCATGACCTGCTTCAGCCAGCCTCCTTCCCAACGACTTGGGGAGGTTCATATTGAGGAGGAATCTCATTCAGGCCATGGCCTCTTCCAGGGGCACCACCCGCTCTTCCATGGCCCAGGCGGCGTACCCCAGGGCCTGGTAAATGTCCTCCCGTTCCAGAGCCGGCCATTCCTGCAGGATGTCTTCCACCGTCATTCCCGACGCCAGATAGCTGAGGATAGAGGCCACCGGCATCCTCAGGCCCCGGATGCAGGGCTTGCCGAAGCACTTTTCCGGGTTAAGCGTGATGCGGGGGAAGCGGTAATGGCGAATTTCCATGTTTCCTCATACAAAACCGGGGAAGGCGGGGAGAGCCCGCCCTAAAGCTGGTGCGCGGTGCGCACCCTACGTTTTGTTTACCAACTCCCGGCAGTAAATGTAGGGTGCGCACTGCGCACCATTGGAGCCCGCCTACGTTTTGTCCACCAGTTCCCGGCAGCCGGCCACGATTTCCTGGGCGGCGTGGGGTTTGGCCAGGGAGAGGCTGGCCGTTTCCATGGCCGCGAGCATTTCCGGGGAGGCCAGGAGGTGCCTTATCTTAGCAGCTAAAACCTCGCCTGTAAATTCCTTGTTGAGGATGACCTGGGCGGCGCCGGCGGACTCCAGGAAGCGGGCGTTCAGCTCCTGGTGGTTGTTGGCCGCGAACGGGTAGGGGACCAGCAGCGCGGCCCGGCCCAGGGCGGTGAGCTCCGCCAGGGACGAGGCCCCGGCCCGGCAGACCAGCAGGTGCGCCCGGGCCATGAGGCGGGGCACTTCGTGGGAGAAGGCCTCCACTTCGGCGGAAAACCCGGCCTGGCCGTAGCCCGCGGCCACCGTCTCCCGGTCGGCCTCGCCGGTGAGGTGAATGAAATGGAGGCGCTCCCGGTAGTCGGCCAGCCAGGGGAGCGCGGCGATGGTCTGAACGTTGAGGTGGTGCGCCCCCTGGGAGCCGCCCATGAGGAGCACGGTGAACGGTGCGTCGGGCCGGGGAGGCGGGGACGCCAGAAATTCCTCCCGGATGGGGTTCCCCACCCAGCAGGTGCGCTCCGCCGGGAAGGCCTTGGCCGTATCGGGGAAGGAGAGGAAGATGCGGTCCGCCAGGCGGCCCAGCCAGCGGTTGGTGAAGCCGGGGATGGCGTTCTGTTCGTGGATGGCCAGGGGGATCCTGAGGCTCCAGGCCGCCACGCCCACGGGCCCGGCGGCGTGGCCGCCCACCCCCAGGACCAGGTGGGGAGCCAGTTCTTTCAGCACCGCCCGGGCCTCCCGGAGGTGGCCGGGCAGGGAGAAGTAGGTGCGCAGGCGGGCGAAGAGCCCCTGGCCCAAAAGCGCCCGGCTGGACACGGCCCGCCAGGGAATCCGGTAGCTCTCCAGAATCCGGGCGGTCACCGCCTTGGGGGTGGTGAGGAAGGTGACCTCGGCCCCCCAGGCGGCCTGAAACTCCCGGGCCGCGGCGATGCCGGGGAAGAGGTGCCCCCCGGTGCCGCCGCCGACGATGACCACCCGGAGCGATTCCTGGTGCATATGACCTCTGCTGCGTCTTGATATGGCGAGGGGGCTGGAGGGGTCCCGGACCCTTTCCCCCCGCCCCTCCCTCATCGGAGGCTCACCTGCCGCCTGGGGAACATCCTGAAACGTCGCCCATTTCCCAGGAATGCAGCGCAGGCTGAAGCCCGCGGCCGCCTTTGGTGGGAAATATTCATGGATGACAATATCGTCACCCCGGGCGCCAGTCAAAGGGTCCGGATTCTTCGCTCCGGACATAATAACAAGGAACGCAAGTTTGTCATGATTCCACCGGCGTCGATTTCGCCGGGTATTGTCAGGGGCGTCTGAGCACCAGGGCCACCCAGTCGTCTGCAGTGAGCCGGTCGGTCTCCACCAGACCGTAACCGGCAAACCGGGCCGTGAGACCGGGCAGGTCATCGGTAAGGAAGCCGGAAATGATGAGGCTGCCCCCGGCCAGGAGGCGCCCGGCCAGAGCCTCGGCCAGTTGCAGCAGGTCCGGGGCGGTGAGGTTGGCCAGGATCAGGGCGAACTGCTCCCGCAGCTTGTGGAGCGGCGTGGCTTCCACCAGGATGCGGTCCTGCAGGGCGTTGAGACGCACGTTTTCCCAGGCCGCGGCCACGGCTTCGGGGTCCACGTCGATGGCCAGGACCCTCGCCCCGAAACGCGCCGCGGCCAGAGCCAGGACGCCGCTGCCCGTGCCCACATCCAGCACCTGCCAGGGCCGGGCGGATGATCGGCGCACCTCTTCCTCCCAGACCCGCTCCAGGGCCCGGAGACACATGACCGTGGTGGGATGGCGGCCGGTGCCGAAGGCCATGGCAGGGTAGATGGTGACCACCACCTCCCCCGGACCGGCCCGGTAAGTCTCCCAGGGCGGAGCGATGACCAGGCGGGAGGTCACTTTCAGGGCCTTGAAGTGCTCCTTCCAGGCCACGGCCCAGTCCTCTTCCCGGGCCTCCCGGAGCTCCAGGCCCAGGGGATAAAGGCCGTAGCCGGCCAGACGGCGCAGGTAGTCCTGCAATTCCTGCTGCTGCCAGGGGCCGAACTCATCGGGCCGGAAAAAGGCGCGGATAACCGAACCGGCGCCGGCGGCCTCATCTTCGATGATGACCCCCCGGCCGCTGTAGTCGGTGAGGAACAGGGAAGCCTCCTCCTGCATGCGGGCCGGCACCAACAGGCGGACTTCCATCCAGGTCTTGGTGGTCATGGTGTTTCAGTGAGGGGGTCCGGAGAAATGGCGGAGGGGCCGCAGCCTTCCGCGCCCCTCGGTCAATCCCCCTCCTCCACCCCGCTGCCCTCGGGTTTTTGGCTTATTTGCGATCTCACCGGGTGGCGAGATTCCCTGCGAACCATCATCTTGCCAGGGGGAACCGACATGTATGACCTTGCGGTCATATGAAGCAAGAAAAAAGTCGAACCTTCAGCCTCGGCGGTTTACAGGCCGTCGAGGGAGCCGGCGCGTCAGGTGCAGGTAAAGTTGAAAATCTCGTGTTGTCCATCTGTCGCCATAATATACGAGGCTCAGGATAACAGAAAAGCCTGATTTCCACAAGTCGCATAGCGAGATGGTCCAGACAAAACTTGGCTTGACATGCCATTGGCGCAGTCACGCCCACAGTTGCATTACTGCGGCCGGCCTCGGGCCGCGCCGCCGAGCCGCGTGAACCCCGCCGCCGCCGCCGGGCATTGCTGCCGATGATGGGGATTCGCCCCCGGCTGCGGCTCGGGGCCGGTCGCCCTGGGTGAATCAGACTGAGGCGGTAAAAGTTTCAGGCTGAAAGAGATTTTTGCCAGGGGCGCAAATCCATAATACAATAACGGCAAGGCGGGCCGCATGAGAGACGCCCGGATGCCTCATCCCGCCCGGGGGAGCGGGGGGCGCTATTTTTTTAATATTGCAAGTGGTTATCCTTAATGGCGGGGGTGACCGCCCCCAGGGCCGGGCGTGTTCAGAAAAGTTTCTCGTGAGCCTGCGGCCCACCCGTAACCCATGAGAATTGCCGCAGGGCGGGCTCTGCCCGCCGTCAGGCCCGGGCCATGGTGCGCGGTGCGCACCCTGCGGAACTTGGGTCATTTCATAGGTCATAGGGCGCGCCGTGCACGCCGGGGTCGGCGGCCGCGGGCCGCCCTAGGAGCTGCGCCTGGACACCCGGGGGCGGGTGTCCTACATAAACTTTTCAAGATAGGGGTTTGAACATGAAGCAGTGCCGGCGTTGCGGCTCCTCTGAGCGGATCTTGTCGCCGCGGCTGGGGTATTGCGCGGCCTGCATCCGGGGAAATTTTGCCGAGGTCTGGCCGGCCATCGAAGCTTACCACCACCAGAGCCGCCGCTCCTTCAGGCTGCCCGTCACCCCTCCCCGGGAACCGGAGGGGAAGCGCTGCACCCTCTGCTTCCATTCCTGCTCCATGGCCGAGGGCGGGGTGGGCTATTGCGGGGCCCGGCGGGTGGAGGGAGGCAGGCTGCGGGGCGGCGGGCCGTCCGGGGCGGGTTTGAGTTACTACGAGGATCCTCTGCCCACCAACTGTGTGGCCGACTGGTTCTGCCCCGGGGGCACCGGTCGGGGGTATCCGGCCTACGCCTGCCGGGAGGGTCCCGAACGGGGCTTTGTCAACTTGGCCGTCTTTTATCACGCCTGCAATTTTAACTGCCTGTTTTGCCAGAACTGGTCCTTCAAGGAGGCCACCTTCCGCCGGGGCCGGGTGTCCGCCGAAAAGCTGGCCCGGGCCGTCACCCCGCTCACCGCCTGCATCTGCTACTTTGGGGGCGACCCCACTCCCCAGCTGCCCCACGCCCTGGCGGCGGCGCGTCTGGCCCGGGCCCGGGCCCGGCAGGCGGGGCGCCGGCTGCGCATCTGCTGGGAGACCAACGGCGCCATGCAGGAAGCCTGGCTCAAACCCCTGGTGGAGAGCTCCCTGGCCAACGGCGGCGTCATCAAGTTCGACCTCAAAGCCTTCAGCGAGGAAATGCACCTGGCGCTGTGCGGGGTCTCCAATCAGCAGACCCTGAAGAATTTCGCCCGTCTGGCCGAGCGGGTGGGAGAGCGCCCGGAGGTGCCCCTCCTCACCGCCAGCACCCTGATGGTGCCGGGCTACGTGGACCTGGAGGAGATTCACGGCCTGGCCCGCTATCTCGCCAGGCTCAACCCGGAGATCCCCTACAGCCTGCTGGCTTTCTACCCCCAGTTCTGCCTGCCCGACCTGCCCGTCACCTCCCGGGACTTCGCCCTCCAAGCCCGCCAGACCGCCCTGGACGCAGGGGTGCGCCACGTCAACGTGGGAAACGTGCATCTGCTGCGGTGAGGCGGGGGGGAGGCCGTAAGAACGGGGACCCCTCTCCCCCACCTTATGTCGCCCGTCATAATTTCCTTACCCCCATTCCCGGCTTGATTTTTGCGGAAGTCTCCCGCCGGGGAGGGCGGCGGAGAGCCGCCGGGCCGCCGGATCGGCCCACCCGGACGGCAACGCCTTGACAAACGGCGGGCCAGGCGGTTTAATAAGTCAGATTAGCCGCAAATTTCGGAGATGAAGACGATGGCGCTGTTCCGCAAAGTCATGGTGGCCAACCGGGGGGAGATTGCGGTGCGCATCATCCGCGCCTGCAAGGAGTTGGGGCTTCCCACGGTGACCGTCTACACGGAGCAGGACGCCAACGCCATCCACATCGTCAAGGCGGATCAGGCCATCTCCGTGAGCCCCGGGCCGGTGGCGGGCTACCTGGATTTCGGGCAGATCATCGAAGTGGCCAGATGGGCCGGGGCCGACGCGGTGCACCCCGGCTACGGCTTCGGGGCGGAGAACTGGGAATTCGCCCAGGCCTGCGCCGAGGCCGGCCTCACCTTCATCGGCCCGCCGGCGGAGGCCATCCGCCAGATGGGCGACAAGGTGCTGGCCCGCCGCCTCATGGAAGAGGCCGGGGTGCCCATCGTGCCCGGCTCGCCGCTCTTGGAGGAGGAAGACGAAGTGCGGGACTGGGGCGCCAAGATCGGCTTCCCCCTGCTCATCAAGGCCAAGGGCGGGGGCGGCGGCCGGGGCATGCGCCTGGTGCACAACGAGACGGAGCTGGTGGACAGCCTCCAGGGCGCCCGTCGGGAGGCCCGCCGCTCCTTCGGCGACCCCGGCGTCTACCTGGAAAAATTCATCCAGGAGCCCAAGCACATCGAATTTCAGCTCCTAGGCGACCGGCGCGGGCAGATCATCCACCTGGGGGAGCGGGACTGCTCCATCCAGCGGCGCCATCAGAAGCTCATCGAAATCGCCCCCTCCCTGGTGCTGACGCCGGAGAAGCGGGAGGAAATGGGAGAGCTGGCCAAGAAGGCCGCGGCCCTGATGGGCTACCACTCCCTGGGAACCATGGAATTCCTGGTGGACCGGGATCTGAATTATTATTTCCTGGAGATGAACACCCGGATCCAGGTGGAACACCCCATCACCGAACTGATCACCGGCATCGACCTGGTGAAGGAGCAGATCCGGGTGGCCGCGGGCGAGCCCCTCTCCTTCCGCCAGGAGGACGTGGCGCTGCGCGGCTTTGCCATCGAATGCCGCATCAACGCGGAGGACGCGCGCAACAATTTCTTCCCGTCGCCGGGACGCATCACCAAGTACCAGTCCCCCGGGGGACCGGGCATCCGCCTGGACGGCTGCGTCTTCGGCGGCTATGAGGTGCCCCCCTACTTCGACCCCCTGCTGGCCAAGCTCTGCGCCTGGGGCCGCGACTGGGAGGAGGCCCTGAGCCGCATGGACCGGGCTCTGGAGGAATACATCATCCGGGGCATCAAGACCACCATCCCCTTTTACCGCAAGGTCATGAAAGACGAGGAGTTCCGCTCCGGCCGCTTCACCACCGATTATCTGGAGCGCAACCTGCCGCAGTTGGCTTACGAGGACGTGAAAGAGCCCTGGGACCTGTTTTACGTGGCCGGCGCGGCCCTCTTTTTCGACCTGAACCGCAGCCGGGAGCAGGAGGGCTGAGCCCATGTTCAATCCGGTCAAAGTGACGGACGTGACGCTCAGGGACGGGCAGGAGGACTTTGTCCTCAAATACCTGCGCCGCGACGAACTGACCCGCCTGGCGGGGCTGCTGGACCGGGTGGGCTTCTACTCCATCGACGCCTGGGGAGGCAATACCTTTTACGCCGCCCTCATGGACCTCAAGGAGGACCCCTGGGAGCGTCTCCGGGGCATGCGCCGGGCCCTGGCCCACACCCCCATCCAGATGATCCTCCGGGGCCGCATGCTGGTGGGCTTCAAGCCCTACCACCCCGAGGTGGTGCGCAAATTCATCATCCGGGCGGCCCAACTGGGGGTGGACATCTTTCGGGTCTACGACAACCTGAATGATGCCGACAACATGGCCCTGGTCATCGAAACGGCCAAGGAGTTGCGCAAGCAGGTGGAGGGTACGGCCCTCATCAGCCTGAGCCCGCACGTCACCATCGACGACTATCTGGCCCTCATCAACCGGTTGGTGACCCTGGGGGCCGACGTCATATGCATCAACGACTCCTTCGGGATCATGACCCCCACCCAGGTGGCCCACCTGGTGAGCGCCTACCGGCGCTACTACCACCAGCCCCTGCGGCTGCACCTGCACGACAACCAGCGTGCGGCCATCGCCTGTTATCAGGAGGGCGTGCGCCGGGGCGCGGAGATGGTGGACACCACCCTGGCCGCCCTGTCCTGGCCCTACGCCCCGCCGCCTCTCCAGTCCCTGGTCTTTTCCCTGGGGGGCACCACCCACGACCCCCACCTGGACATGGACGTGCTGGGGGAGGTCTCCGAGTACATCGAGCACCTCAAGGAGAAGCACCGCTTCCGGGAGCCGCCGGTGCGCAAGGCCGACGAGCCCATGGGACCGGCCTACCTCCCAGGCCCGCTGCGGGACTTCATCCGGGAGGAACTGAAACGCCGGGACGCCCGGGACCGCCAGCAGGTGGCCTTCAAAGAGGCCCAGCAGATCTGGGGCGATCTGGGCTACCCCGCCCTCAAGGGCCGCATCCTGGAAATCGTCGGCCTCCAGACGGTGGAGAACATTTTTTCCCAAAGCCGCTATGAGCGGCTCATCCCCGCCATGCAGGACCTGCTCCGAGGCAAGTACGGCCGCCTCCACTCCCCCGTGCAGGAGGAGTTGCAGCTCCGGGCTCTGGCCGGCGTCGAGGCCGCCGAGGCGGGTGGGGACCTGGAAGGCCGCATTCTCCACCACCCCGGCTTGGAACGGGAAGAGGACCTCCTCACCTATTCCCTCTTTCCCGAAGAGGCGGAGGCCTTCTTCCTGGCCCGGGCGGACCTCGCCCCGGCCCGACCCGCCGCCCCCCGGTCGCCGGAGACCCCCGCCTGGGGCTCCACCATCTCCACCCAGCATCTCACCATGTCCTACAAGGGCGAGGTGGTGCGCACCTCCCTGGAGGGCGTGGGCGCACCCCGCAAGGGCAAGCAGATTCTCTTTGTCAACGTCCAGGACCGGGTGGACGAGATCGAGGTCCAGCCCGTCCCCGACGCCGAAGGCCGACCCGAATATCTGGTGACCTTCCACGGCGACACCTACCGCATCCGCATCACCCGCACCGCGGTCAGGGATCAGGAGTACACCCCCTTCTTCCTGGAAATCAACGGGAAGCTGGAGGAGTTTCTCATCAAGCACCAGCCCGGGGAAGCGTAAGCCCGGGCCCCAGGGGGAAAGGCTATGCGCACCCGCTCCCGGATGCTGCCGCCGGGCTGGTACCCCACCGGCGCCGCGGCCTGTAGCCGCGCCATCCAATCATTCCTCGCCGGGGTCAAACCCCTGCCTCCGGGAACCCGGGTGCTGGGCGGCATGGCGCCCCACGCCGGCTGGGACTTCTCCGGCAAGCTGGCGGCCCAGGTCTTCTACCTGGCCGCCCAGGCGGCGGGCCGGCCCCAGGTGGTCTGCATCTTCGGCGGCCACCTGGGGGGGAATTCCCCGCCGCTGCTGGTGAGCGACGACGCCTGGGAGACGCCCCTGGGACCCGTCACCCTGGCCACGGAATTTTACGCCCCCCTGCGGGCCCGGCTTCCCCTGGCCGACGAGCGCCCCGGCGACAACACCATTGAAGTGAACCTCCCCTTCATCAAGCATTTCTTTCCCGAGGCCCGGGTGCTGGCGGTGCGCGCCCCCCAATCCGGCGTCGCCCTGAAGCTGGGGGAGGCAGTGGCCGACATCGCTCAGGAGCTGCGGCAGAGCGCGCTCTTTTTCGGCTCCGCGGACCTCACCCACTACGGCCCCAACTACGGCTGGGCCCCACGGGGCACCGGCCCCGAGGCGGTGAAGTGGGTCAAGGAGGTCAACGACAAGCATTTCCTGGAGCAGATTCTGAAAATGGACGCCCTGGCCGCCATCGGCGCCGCGGACCGGGACCAGAGCTCCTGCTCCGCCGGCGCCCCGGCCGCGGCCCTGGCCGCGGTCAAAAAGCTGGGGGCGACCCGGGCCCTCCTGGTGGATTACTACACCAGCTACGACGTCATGCCCGGCCACTCCTTCGTGGGGTACGGCGGGGTGATTTTTGCGGCCTAGGCTGCTGGAGGACCCCCCACACATTTTTCCCATGGAAAAGGCCATTCGGCACCTCATTGAGGTATTGCGGCAAGGCCTCATCAAGTTTTACGGGGACCGCCTGGTTCACCTGACTCTCTTTGGCTCCCAGGCTCGGGAAGAGGCCGGACCGGAATCGGACCTGGATGTGCTGGTGGTGCTCCGAGGCCCGGTGGATCCAGGCCGGGAAATCGAGCGGAGCGGGGCACTGGTGGCGGCCTTATCCCTGGCCCACGATGTGGTCATCGCCTGCGTTTTTATGGTGGAGACGCTCCGTCTCAGCAACGGAGTCAAGGTGGACCTTGGCCCCGACGGCACGATCTACGGCATTGAATCACTCAATGCCCAGTCTCGGCTTCTCAGCAGTCGCGCATGGGCTGTTGGCCCACCCGTAACCCATGAAAAGGCCGGTGGGGCGGGCGTCCCTGCCCGCCGTCTTTGTCTTTGGCGGCACAGGCTTCCAGCCTGTGCGCGGCACCGGCAAGATGCCGGCGCCACCAAGGACTTTTCAAGAAGTTTCGAAAGCCGGAATCGTCCGGGATTAGGCGCCAAGCCCCCGGGAGGCGAATATCCGTCATCTTCTCAAGCAAAGGAGCCGTTCATGAAAATCGCCCGCTGTCTCCTCATTGTCGCCGTGGCCGTCGGTCTGGCCGCCGTCCCGGCCCTGGCCCAGGACCTGAAAACACAAATCGTGGGCAAGTGGGAAGGGGTCAAACACAAGGACGTCATGGAATTTTCCGCCGACGGGAAAATGGTGGTCACCGACCAGACATTGAAACTGGAGGGCGCCTACAAGGTCCTGGACGCCGACACCATCGACATCGAACTCAAGGAAAAGGAAAACGTCATCAAGGTCAAGGCCAAAGTGACCATTGCCGGGGACACCCTCTCCTTCACCCCGGAAGGCGACAAGACCGAGGAATACAAGCGGCTGAAATAGGGGGAGCCGCCCCGTTCCCCTTCCTGTCGGCGGCAACATCCGGCCAGCCCCGGCTGACCGATGGACAGTTCATTATTCCAAGGAGGAAAGTTTCATGTTCCGTAAACTAATGGTCATGGCCCTGGTGCTGGGACTGGTCTTCACCGCCCTCCCGGTCCGGGCCGCCAAACCCGACGCCACCATCAGCATCGAATTCACCACCGCCGCCGCCGGCCTGGGCGCCGCCTGGGGCCGGGGGGTGGTCACCTACGGCGACAAGACCTACCAGTTCCAGGTGCGGGGCATCCAGGTGCTGGCGGCCGGCATCACCCGACTGTCGGTGAACGGCGAGGTCTACAACCTGAAAAACATCGACGACCTGGTGGGCCTCTACAAGAAGGCGGACCCCAGAGGCATCACCTTCATCGAGGCGGACCGCGGCATGGTGGTCACCAATGAAAAGGGCGTGACCCTGAACCTCAAGGCCGTGCAGAAGGGCCTGGAACTGGACCTGGTGAAGACCGGCCTCACCGTCCGCAAAGTAAAGTAACACCATTTTCCTTTTCACGTGCAACAAATGTTCAGGCAGGGGCGGGGTGCGCACCGCCCCTTTATTGCTGGAGGATATCGAGGTCGGTGGCGGTGGAAAGAGAAAACGGTGTCACACCTTCTCAGGGTCCTGGGGGGATTTCCCGCCGAACAGTTTCATCTGCGGCGCCTCCCGCTCCAGGCGGCGGCGGTGGCGGGCCAGTTTGGGGAAGCCCAGGGGGTCCAGGCTGCCGGCCTCCAGGTTCTCCAGCACCTCCTGGGCCCGGTCGATGACGGGTTGCGGCACGCCGGCCAGTTTGGCCACCTGGATGCCGTAGCTCTGGGAGGCGGCCCCGGGCGCCAGCCGGTGCAGGAAGACGATGTTGCCGTCCGCTTCCGCCACCAGCACCTGAAAGTTTTTCACCCGGGGCTTGAGGCGGCTTAAGGCCGTGAGCTCCTGGTAGTGGGTGGCGAACAGGGTCTTGACGCCCGCCCCGTCCAGGTCGTGCAGGGTTTCGGCCACGGCCCAGGCCAGGGCCAGGCCGTCGAAGGTGCTGGTGCCCCGGCCGATCTCATCCAGGATGACCAGGCTGCGGGGGGTGGCCTGGTGCAGGATGCGGGCCGTCTCGTGCATCTCCACCAGGAAGGTGCTCTGACCCCGGCCGATGTCGTCCACCGCCCCCACCCGGGTGAAGATGCGGTCCACCAGGCCCACCACCGCCTCTTGGGCCGGCACGAAGGAGCCCATCTGCGCCAGCAGCACGATGAGGGCCGTCTGCCGCAGGATGGTGGACTTGCCCGACATGTTGGGGCCGGTGACGATGAGCACCTGGGCGCCTTCGTGCAGGGCCACGTCGTTGGGCACGAAGCCGCCCGGCGGCAGGACCCGCTCGATCACCGGATGGCGGCTTTCCTTCAGGTGCAGCACCGGCTCCGGGACCAGGCGGGGGCGGCAGTAGAGGTGGAGGGCCGCCACTTCCGCCAGGGCGGCCAGCACGTCCAGACGGGCCAGGGCCTGGGCCACCCGTTTCAGGCGGGGGGCTTCGCCGGCCAGGAGGCGCCGCAGCTCCTGGAAAAGCTCCGCCTCCCGGCGCACCCGGGCGTCCTCGGCCCCCAATACCCGGGCCTCTTGCTCCTTCATGGCCGTGGTGATGAAACGCTCGGCGTTCACCAGCGTCTGCTTACGGATGTAGTCCGCGGGCGCCAGGTGCAGATTGGCCTTGGAAATCTCCAGGTAATAGCCGAAGACCCGGTTGTAGCCCACCTTGAGGGAGCCGATGCCGGTGCGCCGCCGCTCTTCCTCCTCCATGCGGATTATCCAGTCTTTTCCTTCCCGGGCGACGGCCAGGACCTCATCCAGCTCGGCGTCGTAGCCTTCCCGGATGACGCCCCCCTCCTTCAGGGTGTGGGGCGGGTCGTCCACCAGGGCCCGGCCGATAAGGTCGTGAATGTCCGAGAGGTCCGACAGGTCGGCCGCGGCCCCGGCCAGGAGGGGGGGCAGGTCCGGGGGCAGGGTCTCCCGGATCTCCGGCAGCCGGGCCAGGGTCTGGCGCACCGCGCCCACCTCCCGGGGGGTGGCCTGCTCCAGGGCCAGGCGGGCGGTGAGGCGCTCCAGATCCCCCAGGCCTTTGAGGCTGTCGCGCAGACGCCGGCGCAGGAGGCCGTGCTGCGTGAAGAACTCCACGGCGTCGAGGCGCGCTTCGATTTCCTCAAGATTTTTGAGGGGATAACGTAACCAGCGGGCCAACAGCCGGGCCCCCATGGGGGTGACGGCGGCGTCCAGGGTATCCAGGAGGGACCCCTGCCGACTGCCGCTGCGCCAGGTTTCGAAGACTTCCAGGTGTCTGAGAGTCGCTTCGTCCAACCCCAGGTAGTCCTCCCGGCTGTAGGGCAGGAGCCGGTCCAGATGGGGCAGCTCCGGGGTCCGGGAGTCGGCCAGATAGCGGACGATGGCCCCCGCCGCGGCCACTCCCAGGCGATGGCCGGCCAGACCGAAGCCGTCCAGAAAAATGGTCCCCAGCACCCGGCCCAACTCCCGGCGGGCCGCCTCCAGGTCAAAGCTGAAGGGGGGCAGGGGGCGCCGGGGGGGCGGCGCGCCGAAGGACGCCAGGGCCCGGTCCAACATCTGGCCCCCGCCATCCTCGGACACCAGCAGTTCACTGGGTTGCACCCGCCAGAGCTCATCGCCCAATCCCTCTTCGCCCTCGCCCTCGGTGAGGCGGAATTCGCCGGTGGACAGCGACAGGTAGGCCAGACCCCAGCGCCGCCCCTGCACGGCCACGGCGGCCAGGTAATTATCGGTGCGGGCGTCCAGGGCGGCGGGGTCCACCTGGGTCCCCCGGGTGAGGACGCGGGTCACTTCCCGCCGCACCAGCCCTTTGGCCAGGGCCGGGTCTTCCACCTGTTCGCAGACCACCACCTTGAAGCCCTGCTCCAGCAGCCGAGCGATATAAGAGGGGGCGGCGTGGATAGGGAAGCCCGCCATGGGGATGCGCTCCTCCCCGGCGCGGCTGCGGGAGGTGAGGGCGATGCTCAGGGCCTGGGCCGCGGCCTCGGCGTCGGCGAAGAAGAGCTCAAAAAAATCCCCCATCTGGAAAAGGACCAGGGCGTCGGCGTACTGGGCCTTCAGGTCCAGGTACTGACGGAGCATGGGGGTGAGGCGGTCCGACGGCAGGTCGGTCATGGCGGCTCTCGGTCAGGGGAGGGGGCGACGGCGCCGACGCCACCGGCCGGTTCCCGTCCGAGCTCAATCAGAGGGAGTAGAGGAGGATTCTGCAGCGGGAGAGGTCCTCAAAGGTCTGTCGGCCGCGGTTCCCGTTGCTCCGGCGCGCTTCAGTTCGTTCCCCATGATCTCCAGGTTCTGTCGCAGATGGCGGATGGTCTGGCGCTGCTTGATGAGTTCATAAAAGCCGTATAGAGAGGTGGTGAACACCCCCAGGAAAAAGCTGAAAATGATCAGCAGCCATAACGGGATATTGGCGCTGGTAAAGCTCTTGAGGTAGAGGTCCAGGCTGAGCTGAACCGTCTGTTCCAGGGCCGTGCGGTTCTGCAGGATGAAGATGAGGCCCAGGATGGTTAGCAGAGAGGTAAAGATGATCTTGAGGAAGCGCATGCTCAGCCCTCGTCGTCCGTGGCGGAAAAGTGCGGCGCCAGGCGCTGGTAAGTCTCACGGAAATGCTCAGGAATCACCCGCACCTCGGCAAAGACCGGGATGTAGTTGGTATCCCCGTGCCAGCGGGGCACCACGTGATAGTGAAGATGGGCGGCCACCCCGGCCCCGGCCACCACTCCCAGGTTGAGCCCCACGTTGAACCCGTCCGGCCGCATCACCATCTTCAGGATGCCAATGGACCGGCGCAGCTTAAGCTGCAGGTCCAGGAGCTCCTCCGGAGTCAGGTCGTCCAATTCCGGCACGTGCCGGAGGGGGGAGATCAACAGGTGACCGTTGATATAAGGGAATTTGTTCATCATCACCCGACTTAGGCGGCCGCTGAAGAGCACCAGGCGCTCCGCCGCATCCTCGCCGGGCCAGGGGCAGAAAATGCAACCCTGGGGCTTGTCCTCGCCCAGGATATACTCCATACGCCATGGGGCCCACAAGACTTTCATGCCGTCTCACACGCTCTCACCGGGGTCGCCGGGCACCGCGGTTATTCTATAACTATAGCACAATATCCTTAAGGTTCAAGGTTATTTCATTCTCGTTCCCCGGTGCAACGTGTGAACGAGCCACTCATGTATCGGGGGAACACCCAAAACCATGAAAATGTAGGGTGCGTCTCACGCACCATCTTTGGCGCCCTAAGACGCGCCTTACCAGAGACATTTTCAGAGCAGTCGCGCATGAGCTTGCGGCTCTCTCAAAACCATGAAAAGCCGTGGTGGCGCAGGCTTCCAGCCTGCGCAGGGACACCCGGGGGCGGGTGTCCTCCATAAACGAACCAGGAACTTTTCGTAACAGAGTGAACTCACCCCAGAACCCAGAACCTGAAACCCAAAACCTAAAATCCCCTACCCCTGGGGCAGCGCAAACACCGGCCGCAGGCGGCCCACCTCCTGTTTGCGGTGATTGTGGAGGACGGGCGCGGCATAAGGTGCCAGGGCCCTTTCGGCCTCCGGGGTGAGCAGTTCCAGCTCCCGCAGCACCTGGATGACGGCGGGGTTTAGGGCCCGGCCGGCGCCGTCTTCGATCTTCAGGGCCACCCCCAGGCCCTGCTCAGGCAATGCCAGGGCGAAGCCGCCTTCCGCGCCGGTCTTGGCGAAGACGCGGCCGGGCAGGGCCTCCATGATCATGGTCTCCAGGCGGCCGTCCCCGGCAATCAAGCGGGGGTGGGCCAGACAGGCCTGCAGCAGTTTGTGGGCCGGGCTTCCTGCCTGGGCGGCGGCCAGGCGGGCGAACCCCAGGGCGATATTTTTCAGAGGCGCATAGAAGACCGGGGCGCCGCACCCGTCCAGGGCCACGGGGATGTTTTCCGGGGGGACGCCCACCATGCGCGCCACCGTCCCCAGAATGAGGCGCTGCACGGGGTGTTCGGAATCCAGGTACCCCTCCACAGGCCAGCCCTGGTGCACGCAGAGAGCCAGCATGGCGGTGTGCTTGCCGGCGCAGGTGTGGTGCACCGCCCCCGGGGTCTGCCCGGCCTGGGTCAGGGCCTTGGCCGAAGGGCGGTGCAGGGGCGGATGCGCCCCGCACTGGAGGACCTCCGATGAGAGGTCCAGCCGGGCCAGCACCTGCTGCACCAGCTCCACCTGGAAATCCTGGCCGGACAGGGAGCCGCTGCACAGGGCCAACTCCTTGTCCCCGAACCCAAAGCGCTGGGCCGCCCCGGCGCCCAACAGCGGCAGGGCCTGGAACGGCTTGGCCAGGGACCGCATGCACACCAGGGTCTCGATATCCCCCAAAGCCCGATGCACGGCGCCGTCGCTTTGCACCACGGCGATTTGCCCCCGGTGCCGGCATTCCACCTCCGGACCCCGGGTCACTTCAACCAAAATGGGCGCTTCCATGGCAGTTATCCTTCAAATTATCGGTGTCCGCGCAGGCTGGAAGCCCGCGGCACCGGATTTTGTTCGACTCGTTCCCAAGCACCAGGAACGGATTTTAGGTTTTAGGTTCTGGGTTTTAGGTTTTAGGTTCTGGGATGATTTTCTCAACCTGGTTCCCAGGCTTTGGTCCCGGGAAATTCCTCATCCCCCTCTCCCCCGACGGGCTAAGCATTACCCACAGGTCGCGCAGGGTGCGGAACGCGCCCCCTTGTCAGGGGTTGGCGGCGGGCAGAGCCCGCCCTGCCGCATGGTTATTTTGGCAGCCGCAGCCATAAGGCTGCGCCCGGCGCCCCGGACAGAAAAAACGCCTTGAGGGGCAGGTCATAGGGCGGCCCGCGGCCGCCGGCCCCGGCGTGCGCGGCACGCCCTAGGACCACAGTCCGAAGCCGGAGCTTCGGGGGCAAGTGCGTTCCCAGGCCGGAGCCTGGGAACGAGGTTTTCGCTGCTCCTCATCCCTTCCCCGGCACTTGTGGGTAATGATAAGCCCCCGAGGGAAGAGGGCTGGGCTGAGGGGGGGGAAACTTTTCAACTCAATCCCAAGTCATGCTTGGGAGGGAGAGCGCCCAGGCTTTCCAGAAGACTTCACCCCCGCCCCCCTCTAGCATACAGATTGAGTATCAAAAAAACCATGGTGAGCATGGCCGTGGCCCCGCCTGCGGCCCAGGCCAGGCTGCGGGGCAGGGAGGTCCCCCGGCGCCAGCAGAGCAGCCAGATGACGAAATAATTGAGGGACCAGAGCCCCCAGGGCACCGCAGCCCAGATATCCTTGCAGCCGCCGCCCAGGTTGAGATAGCCCTCAGCCAGCAGAAAAAAGACCGCCGGCGTCAGGGCCAGGGGCAGGAGGCCCAGGGCCAGCCGGACGATGGTGTTGTTGTGGGCCATGGAGTCTTTCAATTTCTCTCGTTCCCAAGCTCCCGTGGGGGAACGGAATTTTCCCACCAAACTCCGCTGGGGGACCTTCGCTCTTTTTGCATCACCTCAGCTTGCAGTGATGCTGTAGCCAAGCAGAGCTTGGCGGGCAAGCGGGTTCCCAAGCAGGAGCTTGGGAACCAGAGAAAAACCCAGAACCTGACACCTGGCACCTGGCACCTGGCACCTGACACCTGCCCTAATGCCGCAGGGCGGCATACAGCAGGCTCAAATTCAGGGCCAGGCCCATGACCACATGCGTCTGGATGGTGAGGGCCTGGATGGAGACGAATTCCGGCGAGCCGGGGGCGGTCCGGCGGACGGCCCGGATGGCCCGGACGGCCAGGGGCAGAGCCGCCAACCCGGCCAGGATATGGGGCGGCAGGCCGAAGCCCTCCATCAGCGCGAAGAGGCTCAGGAAGGGCGCCGACATCAGCCCGGCGTACACCCAGGCGGCCCGTTTCAGACCCAGGCGCACCACCAACTGGTTCTTGCCGGCCGCCGCGTCCGCCTCCACATCCGGAAACTCGTTGATCCACAGGATGGCGGTGATGAGGAACCCCAGGGGCAGGCCCAGGGCCAATCCCACCGGGGCCAGGCTGTCGGTCAGGACGTAATGGGCCCCCCAGGTGAGAATGGGACCGAAGGCCAGGAAAATGGTGGCTTCCCCCAGACCCAGGCTCATGAGCTGCACCGGCGCGGCGGAATAGAGGTAGGCCGCCCCCAGGCCCAGGAGGCCGATCAGCGCCACCCAGTATTTGCCCAGGTAAATGAGCCCGGCCCCGCACACCACCCCCACCCCGAGGCAGATGTAGGCCAGGAGGCGCACTGTGGCGGCGGAAAGCTCCCCGTCCTGGATGACCCGGCTGCCGCCGCTGAAGGGGGTGAAGCGCACGTTCAGGGGGTCGCTCCCCAGGGAGTCGTAATAGTCGTTGAGGAGATTCCCGCCGGAGTGCAGGGCGGCCACTCCCAGAACGGTGAGCAGGAAGGCCTTGAAATCGAAGGTGCGCGTTTGCCCGTAGGCATAGGCCGCGGCCATAAATACGGGCATCAGGGAGCCGGTGAGGAAGGGGAGGCGAAAGGCTTTGAGATAAATGGCGAACATGGCCATGAGCATCCTCCGGCTCCCGATTATATGCCCCGCCGGCCGCCGCGTCAACGACGGCGCAGGAGAATTTCGTTGCACGATGAGCCGGGAACGGCTAGGATTATAACTTCAGGATATTGCGCAACATGAAGATGGGGAGAAGAACCCGCGGGTTCGCTCTCCGGTCCCTTCTCCCCCCATTTCCTGATGAGGAGGAGCACCATGGCCCGTCCCAAAATCACCGTAGTGGGCGCCGGCAACGTGGGGGCCACCTGCGCCCACTGGGCCGCAGCCCGGCAATTGGCCGACGTCGTTCTGGTTGACCTGGTGGAGGGCATGCCCCAGGGCAAAGCCCTGGACCTGATGCAGGCCCGGCCCATCTTCGGCTTCAACGTCGAGGTGGTGGGCGCCAACGACTATGCCGCCACCAAGAATTCCCAGATCGTCATCATTACCGCGGGCATCCCCCGCAAACCGGGCATGAGCCGGGAAGACCTGATCAACACCAACAAAAACATCGTGGCCGAGGTCACCCGGAAGGTGGTGGAAAAATCCCCCCGGGCTTTCCTCATCATCGTCAGCAACCCCCTGGACGCCATGTGCTACGTGGCCTACAAGGTGAGCGGCTTTTCCCGGAAGAAGGTCATGGGCATGGCCGGCATCCTGGACACGGCCCGCTATCGGTGCTTCATCGCCATGGAGCTGAACGTGGCCGTGGAGGAGGTCCAGGCCATGGTGCTGGGCGGCCACGGCGACGACATGGTGCCCCTGGTGAGCAACACCACCGTCAGCGGCATCCCCCTGACCGAGCTGGTTTCCAAGAGGCGCATCAACGCCATGGTGGAGCGCACCCGCAAGGGCGGCGGCGAGATCGTGGCCCTGCTCAAGACCGGCTCCGCCTACTACGCCCCCGCCGCCGCGGCGGTGCAGATGGCCGAAGCCATTCTGTGCGACCAGAAGCGCGTGGTGCCCGTGTCCGCCTATCTCACCGGCGAATACGGGCTGAACGACCTGTTCTTCGGAGTGCCCGTGATCCTGGGCGCGGGCGGCATCGAAAAGATCATCAAGACCAAACTGAGCAAGGAAGAACAGGCATTGCTGGAAAAATCCGCCCGGGCCGTGGCCGCCACCCGGGATGAGTTGAAGATGTAGGGCAGTCCCTCATGAGCCTGCGGCTCACGCTAAGAACATAAAATGAGATTTCTGGAGGCGGGCCGGGGGGAGCCGGCTCCCAGGGCGCGCCGTGCACGCCGTCGGCGGCGGCCAGGGGCCGCCCCCTGACTCTGACCGGCCCCTCGCACCGGGAAATTTTCCTCACCGTCCCCCCTGAGCCCTGGGCTCACTCAGAAACGATGCATCTGCAGCGCCCCGCCCCTGGAAGCGAAAGGCCGGGACACCCGGGGGCGGGTGTCCTGGATAACGCTGCCTGCGGCTTGTCAGCCGGCGCCGATGAGCGGCAGAACCTGCTCCAGCCGGAAGAACACCAGAAACCGGGGGCCCTCCTGTTTGTCCTTCTCCGCCGGGTAGGTGCGGCGGCGCAGGGAGTAAAGGAGCTCCGAATCCTGCTCCTCCCTGATTTTGCTGAGATAGAGACGCCTCCCCCGGTAGCCCGGCCCATTCTCCATGAAAAGATAGGCGGCGTGGGGGTTCTCCTGGAGGTTCCGGTGCGTCAGACGGTGGGGCATGATGAAAGCCAGGCTCCCGTCCTCCATGACATGAGGCCGGGCAAAAACCGCCTGGTTCACCCGTCCCCGGGCGTTCGCGGTGGCCAGCACCCCGCGCCCTGCGGTATGTTCAAAGTAATTCCGAAGATCTTGAGGATCCATAATTCTCCTTGTTAAGCCCTCAGATAAATTTTCTTATTAAATAATTATTCCTTGATGGCGAGCAACCTTGCGAAGAAAAAATTCAGGAAAAAATGTTGTCAACTGGCCTTTCCTGACCCATTTTCAGCTTCGGCCAATCTCGAACCACTGGGGGCCACCTTGCCGGAATTTCGGGAAGCCTGGGCCACAGGCGAGATGACAACGGGACCCGGGATGCTTATTGTCAAAATTATGTATAAGGGAATCGGCCCGGCCGTTCCCCGGTGACTATTGAAGCGTAAAGGAGAAACGACATGAAGTCAGCGACTTCCGTCCTTGCAGTCCTAATGGTCTTCAGCCTGCTGGCGGCGCCTCTGAGCGCAGCCGACCCCAAAGGCAAGCCCCAGACCACCTGCCCGGTTCTGGGCGGCAATATCGACAAAAACGTCTATGTTGATTACCAGGGCTACCGCATCTACTTCTGCTGCACCGGCTGTGATGCGGAGTTCAAAAAGAACCCGGAAAAGTATATGAAAAAGTTGCAGGACCAGGGGGTGACCCCGGAGAAGGCCCCGGCGGCCGGCAAGAAGTAGCCGGGGGGCCGTCTCTGGAGGAGGAGGGGGCCGGGGGGTTGGTTTCCGGGGGCGAGACGCCTGCGCCACCGCAGCCGCCGCTCCCCCGGCCTGCTACCCGGAAGGCCCTCGCCAGTTTTCTTAGAGTGAGCCGCAGGCTCCGGCGCCACTGTCTTATATTTTTGCCGATATTTTAGTATGGTTATGATGCGCAGTGCGCACCCTGAAAAACTTTTCGGAACGAAAAGAGGTGCCATGTCGGCAGAATTTCCCCAATCCCAGCGCCTCTTTGAGCAGGCCCGCAGCCTCATGCCCGGCGGCGTCAACAGCCCGGTCCGGGCCTGGCAATCCGTGGGCCTCAATCCCCGCCTCATCGTGCGGGGGCAGGGGGCCCGGGTGTACGACGCGGACGGCTGCGCCTACCTGGACTACCTGGCCTCCTGGGGCCCTCTCATCCTGGGCCATGCCCATCCGGAGGTGGTGGCCGCAGTGCAGGAGGCTGCGGCGGCAGGGACCAGCTTCGGGGCCTCCACCCCCGGCGAGGTGGAGCTGGCCCGGCTCCTCACCCAGGCTGTGCCCACCCTGGAATTGGTGCGTCTGGTGACTTCCGGCACCGAGGCCTGTATGAGCGCCCTCCGATTGGCCCGGGCCGCCACCGGCCGCAGCCGGCTCATCAAGTTCGACGGCTGCTATCACGGCCACGCCGACTCTTTTCTGGTGGCCGCGGGCAGCGGCGTCCTCACCCAGGGCATCCCCGGCTCCCCCGGCGTGCCCCCGGAAATCGCCGGGCTCACCCTGTCGCTTCCCTACAACGACCTGGAGGCGGTGCGGGGGGCGGTGCAGCGCTATCCCGGCGAGATCGCCGCCCTCATCGTAGAGCCGGTGGCCGGCAACATGGGGGTGGCGCCCCCCCAACCCGGGTTCCTGCAGGGCCTCCGGGACATCTGCGACGCCGCCGGCATCATCCTCATCTTCGACGAAGTCATCACCGGCTTCCGGGTGGGCTGGGGCGGCGCCCAGGCGCTTTACGCCGTCAGGCCCGACCTCACCTGCCTGGGCAAAATCATCGGCGGCGGCCTGCCCGTGGGGGCTTACGGCGGCCGGCGGGACCTGATGGAGCGGATGGCCCCGTCGGGGCCGGTCTACCAGGCGGGGACCCTCTCCGGCAATCCGGTGGCGGTGGCGGCAGGCCGGGCCACCCTGGCCGCCCTGCAGGACGGCAAGGCCTATAACCTCCTGGAGGAACGCGCCGCCTGGCTGGAGAGCGAACTGACGGGCCTGGCCCGCTCCCGGGGGCTGCCCCTCTGCCTCAACCGGGTGGGGTCCATGCTCACCCTTTTCTTCACCGCCGGGCCGGTGCACAATCTGGAGGACGCCAAGAAATCGGACCTGGCCGCCTTCACCCGCTTCTTCCAGGGCATGCTCGCCCAGGGCGTGTACCTGCCGCCCTCCCAGTTCGAGGCCTGGTTCATCTCCCTGGCCCACACCGAGCCCGACCTGGAGGCCACCGCGGCCGCGGCGCGGAAGGTGCTGGCTGGTTGATCGGTGGGGAGAGGGCCGGGGGAGCGGTGGCTCCTGTGGCACAGGCGTCTCGCCTGTTATTACCTTTCCCCACCCCGATGCAAAGAGACTTTCAAATCAATAGGAAACCCCGGAACCCAAAATCCAAAACCCGGAACCCAAAACCTGGCACCTGACACCTGACCAAATCCTCATGCCGCCGCCCGAACGCCTCTACGTTTACGAAGTCCTGGGCAGGGTCAGTCCGCCGACCTGGCTCACGGGTGAGGATTTTCTGGGCTGCTGGCGGGAGGGCGACTGCTCCTACCTCTTCTTTTCCCAACCCCGGTCCCGGGAGGTGCAGGCCTGGCTGGCGGCCAACCCCGGCCTCGGGCAGTATCTCTCCGAGACCGACCTCAACTACGCCGACTGGGAGGCGGGCCAGCCCTTCCGGCCCCTCAGCCTGGCCGGCTTTCACCTCTCCCCCATCTGGGAGGAGCCGGCCCCCCGGCCCGGGGAGCTGGTGCTGCGGCTGGAGCCCGGCCTGGCCTTCGGCTCCGGCTATCACCCCACCACCCGGCTCTGCCTGGCCCTGGTGCGAGAGGTCTTCGACCAGGCCCCCCCGGCTCAGGTCCTGGACCTGGGCACCGGCACCGGCATCCTGGCCCTGGCCTGCCTGGCCCTGGGCGCCCGGCGGGTGGTGGCGGTGGAATACAACGACCTGGCGGTGCGCACTGCCGCCCGCAACCTGCGCCACAACCGGCGGGAGCGGGAGGTCCTCCTCATCCAGGGCGACGCCCGCCACTTCGCCTACCTGCCCGCGGACCTGGTCCTGGCCAACATCCACCTGGACGTGCTCCTGGACCTGGTGGCCCTGCCCCGCTTCCTGGACAAGCAGTGGTACATCTTTTCCGGCATCCTGGGGGCGCAGATGGAACGCTTCCAGGCCCGCCTGCAGGACTCGCCGCTCTCGATTCTCTCGGTCCGGGACGAAAACCTGTGGTTCGCGGTGCTGGCCCGGAATGTGCGTCACCAGGCTTAGAATTTCTTCCAGGCAAGGGCTCGTCCGCCAACGTTACTTCACCTTTCCGGGAGGTTCAAACCATGCATGATTGCTGCCGCGCTTTCGTTGCCTTCGTGATGCTGTGCCTGGCGTTCGCTTTCCTGGCCGCCGGTGGCCCCTCCCCGGCGGGGGCCTCCCCGGCGGCGGTGCGGCCGCCCCAGAAAAAGTCCGACCTGACCTACGCCGACCGCAAGGCCTGGTATCGGATCCTCCGATGGCCCCAGGAGTATGAGGATGACTTCGACGCCGTCTTGGGGGTCGATAAAGACAAAGGCTGGATGAAGTTCTTCGAGCTGGCCCCGAAGAAATATCTGGTGGAAGTGCAGTGCAACCTGTTCGCCTATCAGGCCGGGTTCATCTATCTGTTTTATGATGAAAGCGTTTCCCCGCCGACGGCGCGCCTGCTCACCTTCAAAAGCTTTTACCGGGATAACAAGCAGGTGAAGACCCAGGAGGAGGCGCTGGTGGCGGGGTTGCCCGAGTTCAGCCCCAGGACCGGTGAGCTTTCGGTCTGGACCAAAGGCCGGGGGCTGGGCGATTGCGGCGCCTGGGCGGTGTACCGCATCGAGGGGGGCCGGGCGGTGCTCCAGGAGTTCCGGGCCAAGGACGACTGCGACGGCAAGTACGTGGACCCCAAACAATACCCGCGGCTGTATCCTCGATGAAAGCGGGTTGAAGTTTTTCGTCAGGCTTTCGGGGCCGCCGCCCCGGCTTCACATGCCGCCAGGCGGCGGCGCAGTTCCTTCTCCTTCTCCCGGCGGGCGGTGACGTCCCGCAGGATGGCCGCGGCGCCCAGCACCTCGCCCCGGTCATCCCTGATAAGAGAGATGGAAAATTCCAGCGACAGGGTCCGGCCGTCCCGGTGCATCCCCGGCACGGCCAGCAATTCCCGGCCGTAGCGGGTCCGGCCGGTGGCCATGACCTGACGGTAGCCCTGCCAGTGCCGCTCCCGCAGTTTCGCGGGGATAATCAGGTCCAGGGTCCGCCCCAGGGCTTCGGCCGCTGCAAAGCCGAACATCATCTCCGCCCCCCGGTTCCAAAGCCGGATGACGCCGTCCCGGTCGGCGCAGATGACGGCGTCCGGGGCCTCTGCCACGATCTGCCGGTAAAGCCGGTCGTCAAGCCAGGTCACGGGTGCTCCTCAGATTTATTTTTGCGGACTTTTTGCGCCTGGGAGGTTTCCTGTCATGCTCATCTGGAACTGCCGCCTGCCCAGCCCCGTGGGGCCCATCACCGTGGGCTTCAGCCAGGAGGGAGTGACGCGCCTTGAGTTCGGCCCGGAGGGGGAGGAGGCCGCCATCCCCGCCTGCACCGACGCGCCGCAGCCCTGGATGGGGGACATCATCCGGGCCCTGGGCGATTATTTCGCGGGCAGGCCCATCGACTCCCGGGGCCTGCGCCTCCATCTGGCAGGCACTCCCTTTCAGCTCCGGGTCTGGCATGAACTGGCCGCCGTGCCCTGGGGGCAGACCGTGAGCTACGGGGAACTGGCCCGCCGCGCCGGTTACCGCGGGGCCTCCCGGGCCGTGGGCCGGGCCTGCGGCCAAAACCCCATCCCCATCATCATCCCCTGCCACCGGGTCATCCGGGCGGACGGCTCCCCGGGGGGCTTCAGCGCCGGCCTGGAGCGCAAGCTCTGGCTGCTGGCGCATGAGAGTTAGCAGGCGAACGGCGGGATGCGCTTCGCTTTCCCGCCCTACAGCGCTACGGCTCTGCCCATGGCTCATAGGGCGGTCCGCGGCCGCCGGTTTCGGCGTGCACGGCACGCCCTATGAGGTGCACTTAAAGGAACCCACGGTTAATGGGTAATGCTCAGGGTGTCGGGGTGAGGAGGGGCCGGTGGCACAGGCTTTCCAGCCTGTGGAAGGCCCTGGCCCCCTCACCCGCGCATCCCCCTCACGGCTTGCAGGTGCGGCAGGGGCTGAAACCTTCCTCATAGGCCTTTTTCAGGGTATCGAACCGGACCCGGTTGCCCTGGCTCATCTTTTGGGCCAGGTGGCAGCCCGGCCGGTGTAAGCGGAGGCTTTTCCGGTTGCCCAGGTAGTGCTTCTCGTCCTGGTTCAGGGCCCGCTGCCAGATGCCTCGGCCGGTGGCCATCCCCTGGCGCTGGGCCGCCACCAGTTCCTCCTTGAAGCGCAGGTTGGGGGGGATGAGATAGACCCGGACCCACCCCTGGCGCACCAGCTCGGCGTTGACGAAGACGCCGTCAGGCAGGAAGAGATAGGCCAACACTCGCCCGTAATGGTCGTGCCGCAGTTTGTCGTACTCCAGGCGCACCTTTTTGCCCTGCACCAGCCCGGCCAGTTCGGCCCTGGCCTTGTGGGCCAGGAACTCCGCGGGTTTTCCCTCCTTTTCCAGCTCCGGGGCGTCGATGCCCAGCAGGCGCACTTTCTGGCCCCCTTCCAGGACCACGGTGTCGCCGTCCGAAACCTTGGCCACCACCGCCTCCGCCGGGGCGCCCGCAGGTTGGGCCTGGCAGGCCGTCGACAGCCACAGGGCCGCCATCAGAGTCAGGATCGCCTTAACCATGGGGATGCGCCACCACCTGATAATTTTCCTCCTGCAGCTTCGCCGCGAAATAGGGGATGGTGGCCGTCAGCCCGGCCTCCAGGCCCACCGTGGGCTGCCAGCCCAGGAGTTCCCGGGCCCGGCCGATGTCCGGCCGCCGCTGCACCGGGTCGTCGGGCGGCAGGGGCCGGTGGGCAATTTTAGACGGACTGCCGGTCATGGCCAGGATTTTCCGGGCCATCTCCATGATAGTCAACTCTTCGGGATTGCCCAGGTTCACCGGCGCGGCAAAGGCCTCGCAGTTCATCAGCCGCACCAGCCCCTCCACCAGGTCCGAAACATAGCAGAAGGACCGGGTTTGGGTCCCCTGGCCGTACACCGTCAGTTCCTGGCCGGTCAGGGCCTGGACGATGAAGTTGCTGATCACCCGCCCGTCGTTGATGGCCATGCGCGGGCCGTAGGTGTTGAAGATGCGGGCGATGCGGATGTCCACCCCGTTCTGGCGATGGTAGTCCATCATCAGGGTTTCCGCCACCCTTTTGCCTTCGTCGTAGCAACTGCGGGGCCCCAGGCAGTTGACGTTGCCCCAGTAGTCCTCCCGCTGGGGGTGCACCAGGGGGTCGCCGTAGACCTCCGAGGTGGAGGCCAGCAGGATCACCGCCTTCACCCGCTTGGCCAGGCCCAGCATGTGCAGGGTGCCCAGCACATTGGTCTTGATGGTCTTGACGGGGTTGTACTGATAGTGCACGGGGGAGGCGGGACAGGCCAGGTGGTAAATCTGGTCCACCTCCAGCATGATGGGGTTGACCAGGTCGTGGCGGATCAGCTCCAGCCAGGGATTATCCAGAAGATGCAGCAGGTTGGCCTTGGAGCCGGTGAAATAATTGTCCAGGCTGATGACCTCATGCCCCTGGGAGAGCAGGCGCTCCACCAGATGAGAGCCGATGAAGCCGGCGCCGCCGGTCACAAGTACGCGGGCCATGGCAAAAGCTTCCTTTCCGAGGGCGATGGTGCGGATATTGTATCGCCCTCCGAGGACAAAAGAAATTGCCGATTGACAGTCCGGCCCCATTGGCTGATATTATTCCCAGCTACCGGCAGAGACCGGATAATGGGAGGCAATCTTATGTTATCCTTCATGAAAATAAAAAAGTCGCCCCGTCCCCATGGCTTCAGGAAAGGTTTTTCCGGATACCGGGCCTGGATGCCGGCCGTACTGGCCGCCCTGGGACTGGTCCTGGGCTGCCCTGCAGTCAAGACGGACGAAGAGGTGAAGAAGGAGATCCAGGCCGTCAAGGCCGAACTCCAGGCCGTAAAAGAAAAGCTGAGCGAGGTGCAGGCCGGCCAGAAGGCCATCCTCACCGCCCTGCAACACCTCCAGGCCATGTCCCAAGCCGCGCCGCCGCCGGCGGTGGCGGCGCCGCCCCAGGTCGGCAAGCCGGAGGAGGCGCCCGGGGTGCTCACGGTCAGCGACCTCATTAAAAACAAGGATCGCTACCTGGGCCAGCGGGTGACGGTGAAGGGCGAGCCCGGGCCCATCCTGGTGCACAAACGCATCTTCCACCTGCGGGCCCCGGAGGGGATGGTGGAGGTGGTCTTCGCCAACCTGGCCGACAAGGCCCAGATGGAGCGCCTCATCTCCCAGGTGCTGCCCGGGGAGCTGAAGGTGACGGGCGTCCTGCTCCAGGCCACCGGCCAGGGACCTTCCCGCCTGCAGATCAACGCCGAGACGGTGGAGTTCTGAGCAGGTGTCAGGTGCCAGATGCCAGGGGGAGGGGGAAGGTTTTGGGTTTTACCGTGAAAATCTCTTGCCTAAATGTGGAGCAGGGGCCCTCACCTGCTCATTAAAAAAAAACCGGGGGCGGCTGTTCTACATTTTTCCATCCCCGGGGGTGGCCCCGTTGGGGCCATGAGCTTTTCAAGACAGTTGCTCATGGGCCTGAGGCCCACTCGCAAAGCATGAAAAGTTCGGTAGGGAGGGCCTCTGTAACCAGCACAACCAATTGATAATCCTCGATAAATTGCGCCATGCAAAAAACTTTTCATAGCAGACCACCCCGAACCTGAGGTGTATCCGCGGTTTTGTGGGCGTCACGGAGATTCCTTGCGAGGCTACTCTCTTAAGGGCCTCCGCCGAGTTTTCTGAGAGCAGTCTTGGTGACCGAGTGCTTTCGTGGTAATATTATTCAAGGGGCGCGCAATTTTGATCGATCGGACCGTTCGTTGGGCACAACTTATGCAATATAAAATTGCTAGAGGCTGGTCTCCGGCGCTGGAAAAACACGCGTCTTCGTAACGGCATAATGATCGCCAGTCCACGATTTTACTGGATTTTTTGAGGTTTTTCTCCGTGGTTAGATTCATGTCCGAACAGACTGAAATTGGTAAGAGGCTTGAGTCGCGGGGGCCAGACTTGCCTTCTCGCTCCTATCCCAAATTAATGCGCCGATTGGTTCTTGGCGCAGTGACCTTCTCGGTCCTCCCGCTTCTTGTCATTGGCTGGGTCATTTATCTTTATTATTTTCAATTCTCCATGTCTCGGATGGTGGGATACTTTCAAAGGACGGTGGAATACAAGCGAACAATTGTTGACTCTTTTTTGGGGCAGCGCTCGTCAGATATCCAGCTCATGGCCTCGACGCATTCTTTGAGCTTCCTGTCGAATCCAGCAAACCTCAGGCAGATTTTCCACCTCCTCAACCGGGAGGGCTCCTATTACATAGATCTGGGCGTCATTAGTGAAAAGGGAAAACATATAGCTTACATCGGCCCTTATGATCTCATGGACAAAGATTATTCCCAGACGTTCTGGTTCAAAGAGGTCATAGCCAAGGGGGTGTTCATCAGCGACATGTTTTTGGGATATCGAAAAGAGCCTCACTTCATCATCGCGGTGCTTCGCACAGAGGGGGGAAGGCCTTGGATTTTGAGGGCCACCATCTATCCGGAGTTCCTCAGTACCCTGGTTGAAACCAAGGGTCTCGCCCGAACGAAAGATGTCTTCTTGGTGAATCGAGAAGGCATCTATCAGACCAATCCAAGATTCCACGGGAAAATTATGGAGAAGGCCCCGCTTCCCGTGGATTCATTCACCGGTGAAAGTGGAATCCTGGGAACCGGTCCCTTTTCACACTTCGGCCCAAGCGTCCCGGATCCAGGCATATTTAATATTGACCTAATCAAATATGCCCTTATTCAATCCCATCCCAAGGAGATCGTGGCCTATTCATGGCTGAAAAACCCCCAGTGGCTTCTCATCGTGAAGCAGGATTTTTCGGAGGTGTTTGGAGACATCAACCGGGTGAACACCATTATTCTCATTCTTCTTCATTCAGGCTTTTTTGCGATTTTGATCGTTTCTATTGTGGCCACTGGACATATGACCAAGGTAATAAAGAAGAGGGACAAAGAGGCCGAGGACTTGAACAGGCAGCTTATGCAAGCCAGCAAGTTGGCCTCCATTGGGGAACTTGCGGCCGGCGTGGCCCATGAGATAAACAACCCCTTGGCTGTGATTCTCACGGAAAATCAGGTGATACTTGACTTGGTTGAGGGGGAAAAAGATCTGGGCAAGGAGTTCAAGGAGCAACTCGAGCAGTCTCTGGGTCAGGTGGATGCCCAAGTAGAGCGTTGCTCCCGCATCACGCAGAATCTCTTGCGCTTTTCTCGAAGAATGGCTATGCCCTCGCGCTATGTGGATCTCAACGCGGCCGTGGAGGATGTGGTAGGCCTCTTGGAGAAACGGGCCGATAGCCGGGGTGTCAATATTAGTCTGGATTTCCAGGAGAACCTCCCAAAGATTCGCGGCTATGAATTTGAACTGGAACAGGTATTTGTGAACCTTATCAGCAACGCCATCGATGCTCACGAAGGCAAGCCGTACGGGAGCATCCATATAGTTACCCGACAAGATAGTAAACGCCACGGTTTGGTGGCGACCGTAACTGACAGCGGCTGGGGCATTTCCGAGGAAGATCTGGCGCGGGTGTTCGATCCCTTCTACACGACTAAGCCCGTGGGCCAAGGGACGGGGCTAGGCCTCTCCATTTCTTACAGCATCATCAGGCAGATGGGGGGAGGCATCTCGGTCAGGAGTGAAGCAGGCAAGGGCACTGAATTCGAGATCTTCTTGCCCTGCCAGGACAGTGACTCAAGTGATTCCGAACAAACCAGAGGAGAGGACTCAAAGCATGACCTCTATGAGAAAGCCCAAGCTACTCTTGGTAGATGATGAAATAGCTTTTGCCGCGAATTTGTTAAAGCTCCTCTCGCGGAGGGGTTATGAGGTATCGGCTGTGCACGACGGTGAGAGCGCACTGCGGATCGTTCAGGAACGTGAGTTTGATGTGGTGATCCTCGACCAAAACATGCCGGGTAAAGATGGCATATCAGTGCTTAGGGAGTTGAAGAAGAAACAGCCCAACATTGAAGTGGTCATCCTCACTGGGTACGGCTCTATCGACATGGCCCTCAAGGGATTTGAGCTTGGCGTCTACGACTATACCTCAAAGCCGATCCAGTTGGGCGATTTGGAAGCGAAAATCCGCCAAGCGTTTCAGCGAAAAATATTGCGCGAGTAACAATATCTTTTCTCTAACAGGAGGTAACATCCGGTGACCAGTCGGATACGGGTTCTTTTGATTGATGATGAGACGGTCTTCGTAGATAGGCTCGCCGGCGTCCTCACCAGGAGGGGCATGGAGGTGCAGAGCGTCAATGACGGCCTCAACGCCCTCAATTTGTTGACCAACGAACTCTATGATGTTCTGGTGCTTGACCTGCGCATGCCCGGTATGGACGGTGTTGAGCTTCTAAAGGCCATTAGAGAGCGGGATGTACAAACCCCCGTAATCGTGCTTACGGGCCACGTAAGTATAAAGCAGTTGTCGGAAGCCGTGAAAGAGGGTGTAGCGGAAGTCGTGCTGAAGCCGTGCCGGATCGACACTCTAGTCTCTTGCATTGAAAATGCGCATGAGCGTAAGGTCTTTGCCGAACAGGTTGCGGAGAAGTACTAGCGCCTTATTAGTTCCTCCAGGCCGTAATCTCCTCGCAAAAAGGCATCTCTGAAAAGGAAGGCGGCCTCATCATGGGCCATGGCGGCGTCCATCTGCCTGAAGAACTGCAGAAGAGAGCCAAGCATTTCGAGCTGTTTCATGGTCTCGTCTCGGGTCCCTTTACTTAGCCGAGCGTTAACCAAGTCCCCCTTGAGTTGCACGGAAAACCCTTGCTCTTTAAGAATGTCCGCCATTGCTCTTGCTCTGCGGGTCCGGCGCACCTTATCGGCAGCTCCGCCGTGAAAGAGAAAGCTGATGTAGTTCTTGTTTTGGGTGAGGCCGCAATAGGTGTCCACCACACTAAAGTGATAGCCGACTCTTGCGGTGAAGTTCATGTAATTGTCCGAAATAATTGCATAGCATGGGTTGCCAAACGTGCCATCGGCCTCGTGGCTCGTCGTGCCATGGCGCATCATAACAGAAAGCAAGCCTCTTAAGTCCAGGGGGCGAGGGCCGAACCGGGGGATCTTCTCGTGCAGCATTCCCGTCAAAAGCGCGGCCATGGGCACGGAAGCTATCTGTGAACGCTTCAGCTTCCCTTGTTTTGGTGTTCCAGTGATCCCTCCTCCTAGATCGATAACATAGATGTCGATGGGTAAAAAGACATCGAGCTTGTAAGCAGCTCCCCGAAGATCACCCACGGTTTCGCCCATCATGAACATTTCGCGGTATGATTTTTCATGAATAAAACGCGCCAGATCGTGGAGGGTGACGCAGTGGTCAGGGGCAAAAGTAGCCGAGCCCGGGTCAGTAAGGTTCAAAGGAGAGATCAAGGAGATGACCTTTTGGAGCAACTGAAATGCCGGCGCGTTTCCCCGCCAGGCTCCGCCATCTTCCGACCTGTTGCCGACGTCCTCTCTTTCGAGCAATTCAGGCAGTTCTCCTTCATAGACAAAACCATTGCTGGCATCCACCGTGACAACTGCCCCAGGTTGGAGGGTGCTGGTGGCGATTTTTGTATTCAGAAGCGTTGGCACCCTGAACTCCCTGGCGAGAGAAGCCATATGCCCCGTGGTGCTCCCCACATCGGTGACGATGGCCTTGGTCTTGGACATGAGACGGATGAACTTGGGTGAAGAGCGCCTGGCCACCAGCACTCCGCCTTCAGGAAATGAATCTATGCCCGAGTCGTCGCCCACGAAGATGGCCGGGCCGGAACCCACACCGGGACAAGCCGTCTCACCACCTTGGAGAATCGGGGTAATTCCGGGGGGCGGTTGAGCGTTACGCATTGAGCGCCTGGCGAGACGGAGAGGTCTGGACTGCACCAGCATTATGCGGCGGTCCCTCCCCATGGCCCATTCGATGTCCTGGGGACCGACAAAATGGTTTTCCAGCAGAATGGCCCACCGAGCCAGTTGCCGCGCCTCATCGTCGGTGAGGCAGGGCTGCTCGGCCTCCCCCGGCTCCAACTTCTCCTCCTTCATCCCGGAACCGGGAGCAAGAACCATGCGGCTTTCCTGAGACGAGGGAGTGCGGCTGACAGTCGGCTGCTTGGAGTCTCGCGAAACCAGAATGATTTCCGGTGAAGTCCTGCCGTCCACCAGGGTGACGCCAAGTCCTTTGACCGCTTGTATCAGGACCTGGTCGGAGTCCGGCTGGCTGGGATCTCTTGAAAAAGCCACGCCGCTCACCACCGCGTCGACCATCGCAATGAAGCCCACCGCCATTTCCGCCGATTCGCCTGGAATCTTGTGAAGAAAGCGATAGTGCATGGCTTCCGGGGAATAGAGGCTCGCAATCACCCGCCGATATGCCGCGGCGAGCTCTCCCCTGGGAACGTTGAGCACCGTGAGGAATTGTCCGGCAAAGGAGTATTCGCTGTCTTCGCCCACCGCGCTCGAACGGACTGCCACGGGGATTGGTGTCCCCGCTCTCTCAGCCATGCGATCGTAGCCTCCCAGGATTGCTTGTTCCAAGGCGGGCGGAATCTGAAGCCCCAAGATGCGCTCCTGCAATTCGCGGCTGACTGGCCCCACATCGTCCTCTGAAACGATGTCAAGGTGCTCATCGTGGATCAAGGATCGAATGCCGCCTCCCTCCAGCAGCACGCGAAACCCTTCTGTGGTGACCGCCAGACCATCCGGCGCGGGCAAGCCCAACGTATTGGCGATTTCCGCCAGGTGAGCGATTTTCCCACCCACCGCATCGACCTTCACACCGGAAATGGCAGGCAACTCAAGGACCAAGTCAGAGACGTGCTGGTCAGGTTGGTCTTCCAGAGACTCTTCCAGTATGCCGGCGACTCTTTCAAAAGCCGGTCGCAGGGACGGGTACCGGTCACCCGATATCACATTGATGCTTTCCACCATGGCATGAATGTCCATGAGGGCTCGAGCCGCCTTCCGCTTCACGAAAGAGCGATCCAGGTAATCGTAACTTGAGCGCTTTTCTTCCAAGTCGCCAAGAGTCTCAAGAAAACTGTGGTTGGCAGAGATCAATTTGCGGAATTCAGTATGGTAGAGTCTCAGCCTGGCCAACTGCTCCTCTTGGTCTACCATCTGCTGTTCTGGGCGCAGGCCGATGATTTCGAGAAAAAGGAGAAATCTCCCCCACAAGCGATGGCGTAATGTCTCAGGGTCAAGTCTCTTGGTGGATTTTTGTAGTTCTGTGTCGTCCATGGCCTGTCTTTTCAGCGAAGAGTTTATACCGGTTGCCGAACTATTATCTGTATTGATACGAGGTGGGAAATCCGGGGGGACGCTGCCGATCGGCCTTTTTTCGTCATTCTTGCTTTCGCAGGGAAGTGGGTGTTAGGGCGCTCCGACAAGGCAGGACGTGTCGTTACCGACTTAACACCGGGGTGGCAATCTCGTGGCCAAAGGCTGGTGTTTTGAAAAACAGCCTTAAATCGCCCTATAATCAAGTACCATTTTAGGGTGTCACAGGGCCCGTGTCAACCTTTGATCCCGCTGCCTCTATAAGCTCCACCAATTTGATAATCGGGCAGGGCTTGAGCAGGTATGCATAAGCGCCCTTCAGCAAAGCATCTTCTTCTTCCTCCGAAGAGTAATGCCCGGTGAGCACGATGACCCGGGGTCTGACCTTTAAGCGCGAGATCTCCCGGAACACCTGGGTTCCGTCCATTCCCGGCATCCTGATGTCCAGGACGACGACGTCGAAGCCCTCCGAAACTATCATAGAAAGCGCCATAAGCCCGTCTCTGGCTTCCTTGACCTCAAAACCTCTGCCGCTCAGCACTTTCTTCAAGCCGCTCGTGAACCCGACCTCGTCATCGACAAGCAGAACTTTTATGGCAGGCATGACGGCCTCAATTTCTCTTGAAGGCGGCGGATCAATTTCTTGCCGCTGTCTTTCTTGATTGCATAGATCAGGACCGGCTCGGTAGGCGTCGAGCCATTCCCGAAGACCACCTCCATCCACCGGGTGCGACCAAGCAACCCGTGCAGGGCGCCGAGGATGCCGACGCCGGCCAAAAAAGTAGCCGTGATGCTGAGCAAGTCGTGAAATACCACGGCAATGGTAAAAAACGCCACTCCCAGGGCTACTTCTCCCAGCCTGATCTTGGACTTCTTTTGCAAGGCCTGCAGACGATCCAGCCTGAAATCATCCACCACGGTCTGGTCCCGACTGTCCCCGGTGGCCGGCCGGTCGAGGGTGAGAGTGGCCCGGAGGCGATACAGCTTCCGGTCGGTCAAGAAAAAACTGGTGGCCTGCTGCACCGGCTCCCGCAGAACAGACCGGATGAGCCGAAAATGAGTCCGGATGGTGTGATGCTCGCACTCCATGGTCTCACCCTCGGCCATCCTTTCCTTGATGAGAGCGCGATAGAGGGCCACGGTCTTGTCAGCCACCAGCGCTTGAAAATCCCGCTCCCGTAAGTCCCCTATCGCGCGCTTTGGATAAAGAGCTGCAATTTGCTGGCGCAGCTCGTTTAGGTCAGTCTTCATAGGGGTATTCGCCCGGTGACACCTTGGAGGCGTGATAACCCGGCAACACAGACACGACCAAGGACACCAGAACGACAAACCCGATGACGAAACAATACCACCAGTCCCGGTTTATCGCGTTCAGGGCGAACCAGCCGATGAGACCTAAGTATATGAGGATATTGAGAATGAGCTGCATGTCCGCCTCCTTTTCATACCATAACGTCTTTGAGCCAGATCCAAAAGACCACGCCCGCGACTATACAAGAAAAGAGGAGAAGGACGAGCCAGTAACCGAGCATGCTGTTTACGATAAATTTCATGGTTGGTCACTCCTTTTCATAACGTAGCGGTTTTCGCTCATGGTTGTTGGTTATTCCCAGATCTTTCCCCAAACCGGCCGTTAGTCCTCTTTTACCACTAGAGCAGGTATCCAGGCGGGAACCCATTTGCCGCGGCGGTATTGCACCGCAAACAGAACAAGCGAACCGATAAAGAGGCAAAGGAAGAGCATCTCGCCCAGGGTGAAGACCACCGCGAAGAGGTTGAGGAACATATACTGCTGCCCCGTCAGCAGGTAAATTAGCCGAAAGAAAGCCCCGACAACCGCCAAGCCCAGGGAGTAAGCCAAAATGTAGCGGATGGCCGGACCCCGGACAAAGGCGGTGGCAATGCTGCCGAACTGGGCGCCCACCATGGCCCCCAGGATCATCCAGAAGACCGCCACCATGTCCACGTTGCCGCTCATGAAATGCCGCAGGCCGCCGTAGCCGGCGGAGACGACGATTTCCAGCAGGTCCGTGCCCACGGCGATATGCGTGGTGGCGCCGATGACGTACACCAGGGCCGGGACGCGAATGAAGCCGCCGCCCACTCCAAAGAACCCGGCCAGCACGCCGGTGCAGACGCCCACAAAGACGATGACCCACAGGGAGATGATGATCCGGGCCACGTGGCAGCGGACGATAGGATATATTTTGATGCTTTGCCAGAAATCAGAAAACCTGGTCGCTTTCAGCTCGCGGCCTACCGTCACCCCTGCTTCGCTTATTTCGTCGATCCTCTTGTGGGCCCGGCGGGTTTCTATCTGGGTGTAGATAAAGAGGCCGAGCATGATTACAACGGAGCCAGTGAGGAGGGCGATGGCCGAGAGCCCCAGGGCTTTGGTCCAGTTAAGGATGCGGACCCCCATCTCCACCCCCATCATGGTGCCGCCCACCATGGCGAGGCCCAGGATCCAGTCGATGTTTCCCAGTTGGCGGTGCCTGACGGTGGCCACCACCGACTTCCCGGCGATGTGCATGATATCGATGCCTGAGGCCATGTATCCCGGAAAGCCGAAGACGATGAGAGCCGGCGTCACCATATAGCCGCCGCCTACGCCGATGAAGCCGCCCACAATGCCCACCGTGAAACCGGTGATCATAAGGAGGAAAATCGGAGCTTGTATCCCTGCAATGGCGAATTCAAACATGTGTTAGTCTCCTTTCAGTGGACGCCTTCATAGTGCTTGATCTTCTTGATCTTCAAGCCCATCATGTCCGTGAAGCCCTCGGCCATGAGCCCCAGACTGGCTCCGAAGAAAAGGATGAAGGCCACGGACCAGACCGCGCCCCATGGATTCGTCTCGACCCCTTTATGCTTGAAGGTATCGATGAATCTGACGCCCCTGGCTTCCCTTATTTCTTTCGGAATCATTACTTTGAGGGTTCCTTCGTGGAGCGCGGCCCGTTTGCCCTCTCCCACGATTTTCTTGGAGATTATGCCGGTGGCGTTACCGGGAAGGCGATCGCCCTTTTTGACGGGTGCGGCCTGCAGCCCTTCGACGCTTTCAAAGGGCCCGATCTTCAAGAAAGCCGGGGTGTCTTTGGTGGCATGGGCGATGGCAAACGCATTGATTGCATACCCATCCATGTTTGCCTTGTAGTAGTAATGGCGATAGATGGTGCCGTTAAAGTATGACACCCAAAAAAAGACGATAAGCGCTCCGGAAGCCGTCGTCCAAATCAGGAACTTGATGACGCCTCTGATTCGGAACTTGCGCATGTCTACTGCCTCTGCCATGAGATGGCCCTCCTTTGAGATTATCTCCTGATCAGGCTTTGAGATTTAAAGTACGTGGTCCCGGGGGGAATGCTGTATGGCGCCCTTGAATCACCTCCTTTCTTAAGCATGGTATCGGGATATTCGCCTGGCTGGCATTTCCAGTAAGTCAAACCATTAGTTAGCAATAACCGTACCAATGAGAAGGTTTTCACAAGCGGACGCTCCAAATTCTGCCGGAAAAAATCATGGCCGCCTTGGTAATGCCAAACGAGTATTTTTTTCCCGGTGGGGCAGGCGTCCCGCCGGTCATTTACTAGGCGGCGGGGGAGTCAAACTGTTTTCTGGTGAATATTACCGGTCTTTAAGAAGTTATCTCAAGGCTATTTTTTGGGTAAAAAAAACCCATTTAATGAGAATTAATGATTACAATAAGTTAGCTTATCATTTATGGGGAAAAATTACCGTTATAAGGGGAAAATTTCCCTATGGAACGGGAATTTATGCTTTGAAAGGGTTTTGGTGAAGATGTCGGGGTCGAGAAATCACAGATCCCGGCCTTCTTTGGGGCGGCCCGGGTGGGCGCCGGATTGAAGCTTCATGGCTGTGAAGAGATCAAAGATATGCATGTAATGTTTGAGGGAATCAGGACTGATGCCGAGGAGGGCTGCCGCCTGTTTCCGGCGGCCGTGAGCTCGGCGCAGGGCCTCCACCACCAGTTGACGTTTCAAATTCATGGTCACGTCGTTAATGGTTTCGTTTTCCGGGAACCAGAAGGTGACCGACCATTCCTGCCCCACTTCCTTTGTCTTGAACTTGGAGTTCAAGGAGAGGTCTTCCCGGCTAATCCGCTTCTTGCCACAGAGAATCAAGGCGCGCTCCAAGACGTTGCGCAATTCCCTCACATTTCCGGGCCAAGGATAGACTTCCAGCGCCTTTAACGCCTTGGCGTCAATGGACGGCACCGAGTCCAATCCCAGCTTGGCTGATAGATCCGCCAAGATGTCGCCGACCAAAGCTGGAATATCTTCAGTCCTCTGTCTTAAAGGAGGAACTTCTATGCTGAAGACATCCAATCGATAAAAAAGGTCCTGCCGGAATCGATTGAGTTTGACTTCTTTTTCGAGGTTTCGATTCGTGGCCGCAATAAGTCTGGCATTCACGGTAAAAAGTTTTACTCCGCCCACTCTGGTGAATTGCCGGGTGTCCAAAAAGGTCAGGAGCTTCGCTTGGAGCGACGTGGAAAGTTCACCGATTTCATTGAGCAGTATGGTTCCGCCTTCCGCCAGTTCCAAGAGCCCTCGTTTCGGGCCTTTTGATCCGGTAAAGGCGCCGGATTCATAGCCGAAAAGTTCGGACTCCGCCAATTCCGGGGAAACGGCGGCGCAATTGATGGAGAAGAAAGGCCCATGGGAACGTTTGGAGTTGTCGTGGATGTACCGGGCAATATGGTCCTTTCCTGAACCGCTTTCTCCGGTCAACAAGACGATGGAGTCTGTCTGGGCCGCCAGGCGCGCCGCCCGGAGCGTGGCCCGCATGGCTGAGGACCGGCAACTACTCCCAATAAGCGGGGGAACGGACTCGCCGCGCTTGCGCTCGGTGATTTCCCGGCTGATGCCGATTATCCCGGTAATTTTCCCCTTGCTGTTCCGCATGGGAACCTTGGTGTCAAGAAAGGTCCTTGATACTCCCTTGAGGAGCCGGGTGTGCTCCTGTTCGACGGTTTCTCCCTTCAATACGCGCTGATCCGCTTCAGCCAGAATCTCTGTCGACTCCTTTCCAAACAATTCGGCGTCGGTGCGGCCCACAAGCTGGGATTCCGGGAGTTCAAGCAGGCCGGCAAAATACGGGTTCACCTGGGCGTACCGGAGGCTGGCATCCTTAACAAAGATACAGTCTCGGGCGCTCTCAAAAATGCCCTGGAACTGTTCCACGGTCTCATGCAGTTGCTCTTCATAAATGCGTTTGCGATCGGTAATATCAAGGCAAATTCCCACCATTCGTAACGGTTTGCCGTTTTCGTCGTTTTCCACCACTTTGCCGCGGTCCAGAATCCACTTCCATTCTCCGGAGTCGGTCTGCAATCGGTATTCGATTTCAAAAGAATCGGAGGGGTCCGCCAGATGACGCTTCAAGGTCTTGAGGACCTTGAGCTTGTCATCGCGAGGAATCCGGTTTTGCCAAGCTGCGAAATCAGATTCAGATTCATACAGCGAACTGCCGAGCATTCTGCTCCGACGCTGATCGAAATAGACCATGTCCTTATCCAGGTTCCATTCCCACAATCCCACGTTCGCCACTTCCAGCGCCAGTTCCTGCCGGCTCTGCCTCATGAGCCATTCTTCCTCGACAGCCTGGTGCTGCCGGAGCTGCGTTTCGAGAAAGGACTTGGTCTTCAACAGCTCGGCAGTCCGCTGTTCCACGCGCTCATCCACCACCTCGCTCAACACCTGTTCGCCCTGCAACACTCTCAGGAAAAAGATGCCTAAAATGGTTGCCATCATTTCAAAGAAGCGCACTGTTTCAGCAGAAAAGATATTTTCCCGCGAGTCGTTGAGCTGCAAAACCCCAATGACCTCCCGATCGTAACGAAGCGGAATGATGGCCACGGATTCATAGCTGGATGAAATAAAAGGACTTCTGAACAGGGTCTTGAGCTCGCCGCCGTACTCCGACTCCATCAATTTAGACAGACAAGCGGTCCAGAAACTCCCGGCGGGCGTAAAGAAAGGCCTGGAATTCTCAGTCATCCCCCGGATTATTGCCCCACACATGCACTCTAGAACCGGATTGTCCTCAGAATCTCGAATTATTTGGCCGGAGTCGTTGCGCCTGCAAAGATAGTTCTCTGCCTTGATGAAAGCCTCGGGAAAACCGTTTGCCACGAGATAGGGATAATCATCGCCTTGTCGAAGACGAACGCCGACGGCTTCGACACCGACGGAGTTTCTCATCGATTCCGCTATGTTTTCGATGTCGGCGCCACGCAGATCTCGTTGATTCAGCAGTTCCAGGATCTCCAGGGCGAATTCTTGATTTTTCCTCATGGACCGAAGCCTGTCTTCCACGGCTTCCAACCGGTTTTGGACAATCAATTCTTTCGCTGATTCCCTCCTCGTCTTAGGCTGTCTCATCTGGCACCCCCTATCCTGGCACTGGAAGAGGAGATTCGTGAAAAACGCGGTCAATGATTTTGGCGGAACTGCTCCTCAAAGGTCAGGAACCTCACCCCAAAATAATTAGCAACAGGCATGCCAAACCAAGAAGTCGCCCGGCGCATCCTTTGAAAACCTCAGCAACCGCATGAGGAGTCGCCATATCCGCACTCGGGATCACTCCGTCAGGATTTTTTACATCATATGTCAGGAATTTTTACAATGGCGCGGCTGCTCTGCGTTTTCTGTGATAGTTAGACCACTTGGGCGTGCCGCGCACCCCCGCCATCGGTCATGAATGAACCCACTCGGCAACCGGTAAGGTGGGGTGGGGGATTCTTTGCACAGGCAGCAAAGTCCTGAGAAGATTCGCTATTACCGGCTGCAGGTCAAAGTAAGAAAAGGCGTGGCCGAGGCTAGTTTTCACACCCTTTACATACTCGGGGAGGGACGGTCGTCATCCATGTCAGGACCCAACTCGTAATTCCCTTCCAAGAAGCGTTTTGCCAATGCTTCGACGCTGCTTTCGCACCGCATAAGCATGTCCATTTGGCGCGTGAATTGGAGCATTCGGCCTACTTCATCGAGCTTCTCTTGAATCAGCGCGGCTTCGTACTTGTCATAGCGTGCATCTACCCGGTCGCCCCGGACTTCCACCTCAAAACCGAGGGCATCAAGGATAGTTGCTATGACTCGTGCTCTTCTATTCCGTCGGGTCTCATCCGCGGCGCCGCCTTTCATGGAAAAGTAGATGTAGTTCTTGCTCACCGTCTCGCAGCAAAAGGTATCCAGTACGCTATAATGATAGCCGATGCGCGAGCTGAAATTGAGATAATGGTCTGAAATGATGGCATAACTTCGATCGCCTAGACGTTCTCCTAGGCCGCTGGGAGCAAGCATCTGTTCCTGGAGGACGGACAAAAAGCCACCAAGATCAACCGGCCTGGGGCCTTGAGGCCGCAAGTCCTTGTGCAGCATGCCATTGAGGACGGCCTTCAAAGGGCTGGACACCACCTGGTCTACGGTCACCCGTTTGGAGAGGCTTGAGACCCCCGTCAAGCCACCTCCAAGGTCAACAATGTACAGGTCCAAGGGCACAGGGGCAACCAGCTTGAAGGCGTCTGCCCCCTCTAAGTCGGAAACGCTTTCGCTGATCGCAAACATCTCTTTGTACGAAAATTCATGGCTTAGACGCATCACGTCATGAAGGGTCTGGCAATATTGTGGGGCAAAATTGTCCGCTTTCGGATTAACGAGGTTCAAGGGCACGATCCAGTCCGCCACCTTACTCAAGGTGTTAAACACCGGGGTGTCCGTCATCATCGGCTTTTCGGCCTTGCAGAGTTCCAGAAGCTCAAGAACTTGACCTTCGTAGACCCTGGCGGAGTACGCGTCAACCGTAACCTCGACGCCGGCTGGGATGGCCTCGGTAGCCGACTTGGCGTCGAAAATCGTTGGCACCCCGAATTCTCTGGCCAGAGAAGCCATATGGCTGGTGACGCTGCCTGTGTCTGTCACTATGCCCCGCGCTTTGGTCATCACTATAATGAACTGAGGGCTGGGGTGCCGGGCCACGAGAACCCCGCCGGACGGAAACGTTTCCAAGTCCTTTTCAGATTTCACGTGTACCGCAGGGCCGAATCCTACCCCGGGGAAAACAGCGGCTCCCCCTTCTACAAGGACGGGGTAGCCCTCCACCCGCATGGAGTCACTGCCCCCGGCGTCGGCGCGGACCTCGATATGAAGAGGCCTGGTCTGAAGAATCATGACCGTGCCGCCCCTGTCCAGGGCCCACTCGACGTCTTGGGCATACTCATAATGCTCCTCTAAGCGAAGGCCGTATTCGGCCAATTGCCGTATCTGCATAGGAGATAGACAAGGAGCATCTTGCTTTTCAGGTTCTACCGGGATTTCTTGAAGCCCTTCTTCAGGCCGGCTGACGAGCTGCACGGGTTTGTGCGAGATCCGCGACTCAACCAACCTCAGCTCGGCATCCTTAGAAACCAGGTAACTGTCGGGAGTGATGATTCCGTCCACCGCATACGGTCCCAGGCCCCACACTGAGGTGATAAGAATCCGATTTGCTAATGGATTGGAGGGTTCCCTGGAATACATGACGCCGCTCCCGAGGGAATCCACCATCTCCACGCACGCCACGCCCATGGCGATGTCTTCATCCCTTATTCCTTTCGCCAACCGGTATGACAAGGCTCGGGGGGTGTAGAGACTTGCCAGGACCTGCTTGTAGGTGTCGATAAGGCGTTCCCGCGGCACATTGAGAACCGACAGGTACTGCCCCGCGTAAGATAATTGGCTGTCCTCACCTATGGCACTGCTTCGCAGCGCCACACGAATGTCTTTTGCCTGTCTGCCGCTCCTTTCGTGAATTCGCTCTGTCATCTCCTGGTATGCGGAAAGGATGGCCTGCGCCAAGTCCACAGGAACCGGCGCTCCCGTAATAAGCCCCTGAATTTTCTGGCTGACGTTGTTGACCGCCTGGGGGTCATGAAGGTCCAAGTGCCTGCGCAAGCTATGGATTTCATCAAGGAGGTCGTTTTGTTCTAGAAAATAATTGTAAGACGCGGTGGTGACGGCAAAACCGTCAGGAATGGGAAGGCCGACGCGATTGAGGAGCTCGCCGAGATTGGCATTCTTTCCACCCACCGAGTCCACCATGTCTCTCGTTATGTTCGCGTACGGCAAGACCCATTCGGTAACGGTCAACTCCTTCCGTTTCTCGAGTTCCTCCTGGATGCAGGCATTAAGCCTCTCAATAATGGGAAAGAGTGCGGTAAAATGGCGCCCCGAGAGGTCGTCCAGGCTTTTCACCATTTTTAGAGTATGAAAGACCGCTCTGGTAGCTTGCGACCGGACGTAGGACATGCCGAAGACCTCTTGGCCGCGAAGCTTCTCCTCGAAATCGGTGATAATGTTGAGGAGTTCAGTGTTTGAGGCCTGTAAATCCTTGAAAGACGCCAACTTGAACTCCAATGCCGTGGAAGCCTTTCCCCTGGCCGCGCTGCGGTCCTGGGACTTTCGGCTGCATATTCGTTGCACGTATTGGAGAATCGAGTCCAAGAGAGACATTTCCGCTTTCCTGAAGCCTCGGGGCGAGGATCCCCGGTCAGCCTGCCGACAGGACCAGCAAACGCCTTTTTTCGTAAGAGCAAGCAAGAGTCATGCCAAGCCCAGAAGCGGGCCGTCGGACCTCAAGCCCCATTCCCGCCTTCACCTTAGATTATCACCTAAAGTTAATTTCCTGAATAGCCGATCCAAGAATACCCCCAGAAAATTTTGCAGTCACCTCCTGCGACAGGGATGCTGCTGAGAAGGGGGTGTGCAAGGGGGTGACCGGGTAAGGGCCCCGAGCGCCGCGTTGGGGCTTTTACCGCGGGAATGGCATCATCTTCTTCAGATTAAGGCCTTTCAAGGGAGGGAACACATGAAGATATCGGTCTCCAAAAAAATTATTGCCCTGGTGGTGATCACTGTTCTGGCCATGAGTGGAGCGTTTCTGGCCGCAGCATATGTTTACTTATCCAAAAGTTTTAATGAGCAGTCAGAAATAGAATTGTCCCGAACCGCTGATTTTGTCCAATCAGAACTGAACAATTTTAAAGAGAAAATCCTGGGCGTGACTCAGATTACCGCCTCCAGGGCGGACGTGGCCGCAGCCATTGAAAACAAGGATGTGGCCTTCCTGCAGAAGGTGGGCCAGGAATTGATGACCAGGTGCGGTATGGAATTGGTCACTGTCGCCGATAAGGACGGCACGGTGGTGGCTCGGGCGCATTCGGATAAGAAGGGCGACAGTGTCCGGGGGCAGATTAATGTCAAAAAGGCCTTGGGGGGAGAAGCCTCCGTGGGCCTGGAGGAAGGCACCGTGGTCAAGTTCTCCCTCCGGGCCGGGGCGCCGGTAAGGATCGATAACCGGATCGTGGGATCGATTACCGCCGGGATAGACCTGTCCTCCAAAAACATTTTTGTGGATGATATCAAGAAGGCGGTAGGTACGGAATGCACCATATTTCATAATCACACCGCCGTCACCACTACCATCGTCAGGGACGGCAAGCGGGCTGTGGGCGCCAAGATGGACAACCCCCAGGTTATTGACCTAGTTCTTCTGAAGGGGCAAAGATTTCTAAATATCGACAGTATCTTGGGCAAGGATTACAACACGGTATACTGGCCGATTATCACTGCTGAAAATAAAATAGGGGGCATGCTTTTTCTCGGTAGAGATCGAGATGCGATCAATAAATCCTTTATGCATATTATCTGGTGCATCTCATTTTCCATTTTCGTTGTCGGCGCCCTGATGATCGGGGCCGGGTATTTCCTGAGCGTCTCCATCAGCCGCCCCCTTAACCGGATCATTGAACACCTGGCTGCCGGAACCGGCCAGGTAACCGCAGCTTCCGGCCAGGTGGCCTCCTCCAGTCAGCAACTGGCCCATGGCACCTCCCAGCAGGCTTCCGCCCTGGAGGAAACATCCTCGTCCCTGGAAGAGATGTCTTCCATTACTCGACATAATGCCGACAATGCCAATCATGCCAATCAGCTCATAATGAACACCACCCAGGTGGGAGATCAGGTCAATCATTTCATGGACGCCTTGACCAAATCGATGCGGGAGGTTTCCACGGCCAGTGAGGACACCGCTAAAATCGTCAAAACCATTGATGAAATAGCTTTTCAAACCAATCTTCTGGCCTTGAATGCAGCGGTGGAGGCGGCCCGGGCCGGAGAAGCCGGGGCCGGTTTCGCGGTGGTCGCCGATGAAGTCCGCTCGTTGGCCATGCGAGCCGCGGAAGCCGCCAAAAACTCCGCCAATCTGATTGACGGGACCGTCAGCCGGGTCAAGGATAGTGCGGATTTTGTCACCAAAACCGTGGAGGCCTTTTCCCAGTTGGTGGCCAGCACCGCCAAGGTGAAAGAATTGCTGGGGGAGATTGCCGCGGCCTCTGACGATCAAGCTCAGGGGGTCATTCAGATAAACAAGGCGGTGGCCGAGATGGATAAGGTCATTCAGCAGAATGCCGCCAACGCCGAGGAGATCGCCAGCACCTCTGAAGTGCTGGACGACCAGGCCGAACAGATGCAGAATATGGTGGCGGAATTGGTAACTCTGGTGGGCGGCCGGGGAACTCGATCCAACCGCGGCCACTCAATTGCCTCTGAAGAACCTGGAGCCGGCAGGAAGCTCTTGTCTGACCCCAATTATTAATTGCTTTTTTTTCCACCATGTCCGCCTTCTGGGCGGAGATGGTTTTCAAAACCTCGTCTTTCTCCTTGGGGGGCACTTTGACCTTATCCAGGGTGCCCACCCTTTCTTGACTCATCCCCATCGCTCTCCAGTGGTATATTCCAGGTTCCCCCACCGGCAATCAAAATAGCCCCATGGCAGCCGATCAATGCTATAATGGGTTTGCCTAAGTCCTAAATATTGAAGGATTTATACCAGATTCGCCTGCAAATGGCATAAATCAATCAGCTAACATCTTGATATTGCCTGAAGGGGCGGGTTTTAATCCCGCTACAATGTGAAACTGAGACCTCTGCAAAATGGTGATTTGGGGGGCCAGGGAGATGATCTCCCTGCCCTCCCCCCAAGCCCCTCTCCCTCAAGATTACTTTTTGCAGAGCTCTCAAACTGGTATTATGAGGCCTGAATTTTTAGGAGGCAAGTCGATGAACAAGGCTTACTTTATCCTGTTTATCTCCATTCCCTTCCAGTTTGTGGCCGCGTTCCTGGCTTTGCGGCTGATCCGGATCACCGGGAAGGCGGTGGCCTGGATATTCATCGCCGCGGCCATCGTGCTCCTGAGTTTGGAGCGGTGCTTTACCTTATATGAGTGGTACGTCAGGGGCATGGAGCTTCTGCCGGTGGACGTCGGCCAGGAGTTGATCGCCATGGCCGCTTCCATTTCCATGATGGTGGGAGTGGCCCTGATCGCCCCCTTTTTTTCTGAAATCAAACGCGCCGAAGACCTCCAGGACCGAGTGGAAGAAAGGACCGAAGCATTGCAGAAGTCCTATCAGGCGCTGCAACTGGAATTGACAAAACGGCAGGTGGCGGAAGAGTCATTGCGGGAATCGGAAGTAATGTTTCGGACCATTGCGGATTTTACCTACGATTGGGAGTATTGGCTGGGTCCGGACGGCAAGTACTATTACAACTCTCCCTCCTGCGAACGGATTACCGGCTATCAGCCGGAGGAGTTCTTCTCGGATCCCGACCTGCTGGAGAAAATCACCCACATGGAGGACCGGCAGAAAATCGCCGAACACCTCCATGACGAACGGGAGAGCCGCGAGCCCCGCCACCTGGAATTCCGCATCCTGACCAGGGGTGGGGAAGAACGGTGGATCGCCCATGTCTGCCAGCCGGTCTACAGCCCCACCGGCCGCCATCTCGGCCGCCGGGCCGGCAACCGGGATGTCACTGCACAGAAGCAGGCCGAAGAGGAGAAGGCCAAACTGGAATCCCAACTGCGCCAGACCCAGAAGATGGAGGCCCTGGGCACCCTGGCCGGGGGCATCGCCCATGACTTCAACAATATCCTCTCACCCATCGTCATGTACACCGAGATCGCCATGCGGGACTTGGCCGTGGGCAGCCCCACCCGGTCCTACCTGGACCAGGTGCTCAAGTCCAGCAAACGGGCTTCGGACCTGGTCAACCAAATCCTGTCCTTCAGCCGGCAAACCGAGCGCCAGCGCATATTCATGCAACTGGGTCCCATTGTTAAGGAATCCCTGAAATTGCTGCGGGCCTCTTTTCCCTCCACCATAGACCTGCGCCAGAATATCTGGGCCGATCCGGATTGGGTGGTGGCTGATCCCACCGAGATCTACCAGGTGGTAATGAATCTCTGCACCAACGCCGCCCACGCCCTGGGTGACAAGGAGGGACTGTTGGAGGTGGTTTTGGAAAATGTGGAATTAGCGGAGGGACGGTCGGCTTTCGGGATCGAAATCAAGCCGGGACCCTATGTGCGGCTGAGCGTCCATGATTCGGGGCCGGGGATTCCCCCATCCATCATGGAGCACATTTTCGAGCCTTACTTCACCACCAAGGAGAAGGGTCAGGGGACCGGTTTGGGGTTGGCCATAGTCCACGGCATAGTCAAGCTCTGTGAGGGTGGTATTACCGTGGCCAGCGAACCGGGCCGGGGAACCACCTTTGAGGTCTTTTTCCCGGTGTTTCGGACCGAGGAGCTTATGGAGCCTGAAGTGGTGGGGGATATGCCCCGGGGCCAGGAAAGCATCCTCCTGGTGGACGACGAGGAGGATATCGTGGTGGCTGCCAAGACACTCCTGGAGCAGTTGGGGTATCGGGTAACGGCCTTCACCGCCAGCCGGGAGGCCCTGGAGGCCTTTCGAGCCCAACCGGACGGCTTCGATCTGGTTCTGGCCGATCAAACCATGCCCCAACTGTCGGGCCTGGATTTGGCCGGAGAATTCCTGAAGATGAGACCTGGCCTCCCCATCATCATCTTCACTGGCTACAGCAAGACCCTGACGCCAGAGAAGGCCAGGGCCCTCGGTATCAGGGAGCTGCTCGCCAAGCCGCTTCTCCCCCGGCAGCTGGCCGAGTCCGTGCGCCGGGAACTGGATGATGGGAAAGCGGAATAGGAAAACCCGGGAGGAAAGAAAAAAGAGGCAGGTGCCTTTGAGCCCGCGGCTCACTCAGACTCATCTTCGACAGTTGTGAGGTGGATCCGGTTTTCTTGGACACGGGATTGGGAGATAATCAGTGGTCCAGGAGGAGCGGAAAATGGCAAGAGAGCAGGATGGTGACCAGGTAAGGGGTGAGGTCAGCCCAGGGGGGACGGAGGGAGGCGGTAGGCCGACCGGAGTCCCCCCTGGGCCTGGAGGTGGGGGGCCATTGGGTCAGGGTCAGCGTTGGACCGCGGCCAGGAAGCGGGAGGCGGTGCTACGCATCCTCCAGGGCGAGCCCATGGAACTTCTCTGCCGGGAGTTGGGCGTCGAGCTTTACCGCCTGGAAAAGTGGCGGGACGCCGCCCCGGCGGGCATGGAGGAGGCCCTCAAGGCCCGGAACAGCGATCCCCTCAAGGGCGAGTTGGACAACGCCATGAAACGCCTGGGGGAGTTGACCATGGAAAACGAGCTGCTGTGGGCCCGGGTGAGGCGCCCCGGCCTTTTAGCCAGAAGGAGGTCGAAGAAGTGAGCGGCACGGCCTCCTTTGCCACCAGCAGACCATACGGCGTCAAGCTGGTCTGCCGCACCTGGGAGCAGCCCCGTTCTTCGTACTACGCCTCCCGTGGCAACTCGGGGCCGCAGTTAAGCCTGGCCCAACCCGGGAACCTGAACACCTCGCCCCTCCGGGGCGTGGCAGCGCTGGAACTCGAAGACCAGGTTCCGGCACTCCCGGGAGAGTATCAGACCGCCGGGCTTTCCCTCCCTGGTTTTCCGGAGACGTTCGGAGATGAGGTTGATCCCGGCCAACTCCTCGTCCTTGATCGCCACCGCCCAGAGCCGCTCCTTCCGCAGGCGCTCGATGAACCGGGGTTCGCTGGGGTCGCAGAAGCACTTCCTGACTCCGAACCTCCTGGCCAGGTCCCCGGCCACCTCCACCATCTCCGGCAGCAGTACTCCCGCCCGGTAGAACTCGTGCGCCAGGGTCAGCCTATCCAGGGGCGGCGGGAGATACTCCCCCGCCAGGACCACCGAGGGGTTTTGGAGGCCCCACTTGACCCCGGCGCACCAGTTAGCCTTTGACTGCTCCATGTCTTCTTTCCAGGCTCTGGTAGTAGTCCAGGTGGCACAAGACCCAGGTCCCCATGGGGTCCCGTTTGGCGGGGATCTTTCCGTCCCGCAGGCGCCGCTCCACGGTGGAGGGGTGCAGCCCCAGGAAACCGGCCATGGCCTTGACCCCCCGGTAAAACTCCAGTTTCACGGCCATGCTGCCGTCCTTTCCCATCAGTGCCTCACTTAGCAGCGCCACCTTCTCAGGTTTCGGCCGCGACCTGCACCAGGATCTCCGCCCGAGGGTGGGGACTCACCCCCATGATGCGGGAGCCGTCCCGGCTGACGATGTTCCGGTCGTTGACGTTCCCCCCGGCCGCCTCCCTGATCTCGGGGATGGAGGGCAGGATCCCGGCAAAGGTGCGGCTCTTGAGCAGGTGCACCAAGCCTTTGCCGCAGCCGCTCCAGGGGAAGGTCGGCCAGGCACTCGGCGTAGATGGTATGCCGGGCCGGCGGCATGGCGATGCCGAAGCCCTCCGCCAACACCGGCACCTGGGACAGCTCAGCCATCGGGCGCCTTCCCCTGGCGTTTCCATCTTTCCATGACCAGTTGGGCGTTGGCGAGATTGGTCGCGGTGACGTCGGCCCCGCCGGGGGAGGGGCGGGGCTGACCGCCGTTGCCGCGATTGCTCCAGTCGTGGTCATAATTGCCTTCCAGCACCTTCAGGCAGTTGGTGTCGTTTCTCATCAGAAAGTCGAAATTCAGCCAGGACCTGTTCAGCGCCCTGGCCTTCTCGAAGAGCCGCGCCCACCAGTCCGGGTCGGCTCTCTTGCGCAGACGCAGGCTGGCCTTCTTACGCCGGTCGTCGGTGAGCTCCGACACCATGGGCCGGCAGCCCAGGTCATTCCACAGCTTCACCAACCCCGCCGGTCCAAACTTGGTTCGGCTTGATGCCCCGCCTCCCTCCGTTTCAATGCCAGGATTGTTTTCATCAGTTTGTTTAATGATATCTGTAAGATGAATCTTTTTGCCTTGAGTTGATGAGTTCAATTGAGCCTCATCGCCATTTTGGCAATTACTCGAATCCGCTTCCCCGAGGTTCTCTTCCTCATCTCCCTCCGTTACCGGAGGGATGCTCTGGTCCGGACCGGTCCCGGAATGGTCTGGCAGCACTCCGGGACTACTCCCGGAGTGCTCCGGGAGTACTCCGGACCCGGCCGCATGGTCTCCAGGACGAAAGTCATCCGGCGGCGGGGGGTACTGGGACTTGGCCTCCTTGTCCGGCCGCAGGGTCTGGTTCTTGGCAAAGGCCGGATATTGCACCACCCAGCGGCCCTCCACCCGGTAGCGCCGGATAAGCCCCAGGCGTTCCGCATCCTGAAAGAACGCAGACACCACCTCCCGGGTGATGTGATCCAACATGGGCGCCACCGCGGCCTTGAATTCCCGGGGGTCCCCCGAGATCCGGCCGTCGATGTCCAGGTGAGCCAGGCCCACGGTGAACAGCAGACGGTGGGTGTCGTCGGCCAGGTCGGCTATGGCTTCATCCAGGCTGATTTTCTTCTTGAGCATGCGCCCTTCAGCCATTTCCTCTCCGCTCTCCCGCAGGACGGTCTAATCGAAGAGCTCCCCCACCGGCCGGCCCAGTAAGGAGGCGATCTCTTTTTGCAAGGCGCTGTTGGCCCTGTATCCGTATATGTTGTTGGCCACCGAGCCAAAGGGTCGATTGAGCTTGCGGGCCAGGGAAGAGATGTTCTCACCCATTTGCTACTGCGTTCAGTAGTCCAAAAGTCCTTTCATTTTCCCCCCTTTGCTAAAGGGGGGTCAGGGGGGATTTGTCAGTATTTGGTAAGGGTTAATCAATAATTGCACGTAGTAGGACATTTCCGCTAAGAGCCGTTTAATTTTCCAGGCCTGCTCAAAATTCTTCATTTTTCTCTGGATTATCCTTTCCGTGTGTGGTAATCAATCCAATAGGGAAGATAATCAACGCATGCGGCTATTGTCAAGCAGAAAAATTAGCCGAGGATGGGTATAATGGCTAAGAAGATGTTTTCCAAGGAGATTTTTTGGAACAGGTTCAGAAGCTCATGCAGGAAAAGGGCATCAAGGACCAGCAGCAGTTCAACCGGATGGTGGGGGTGCAGCGGGCCATAACTCGCTGGAAATCCGGGGAATCAAGGCCGTCGGTGGACAGTCTGATGGTGATCAAAGAGATTTTCGGGATGGCCTATTGACTCTGCTCAGCAGTTTTCGGGGCCATAAGTTCGTTTCGGGTAATAGTGTTAGTTGATGCACAGGCATTAAGTAACCGATGGAAAGATTGGCGCGCCCAAAAACGGCGATTAAATCG
>Ga0194111_10000243_pt1 | contig 66059 bp, 58 predicted proteins | sample TA2KigC300mmetaG_FD_146194 | JGI IMG/M metagenome (GOLD analysis project Ga0194111, IMG submission 146194) | Freshwater microbial communities from Lake Tanganyika, Tanzania - TA2015033 Kigoma Deep Cast 300m | ecosystem: Environmental > Aquatic > Freshwater > Lake | place: Tanzania: Lake...
ATGCCAACGTGTGCGGGCATCAGGCGTGAGAAGAATAATGCGACTCCTGCGTCCGCAAACGCCAGTGAAAACGATCAACTGCGTCACTATCGCATTTATTGCGCATTGCGAACGCGCTCTCGCGGTTGCAACAACGAGAAGCGATTCTGATAAGCGAGAACCGAATGCATATATTCCTAAAACACCTTATAGCAAAGGCCCGCGAGACTGTGGGCCCTCCCGATCAGCAAGGTTGGGCGTTTATGTCGACCGGGAGGGACGGCGGCATGGCCATCCGCCGGTTTCTTGCAGGAGCCTGTACATTCTGGGCTTCGAGACGTTCAAGAGTGTGCGAGAGCGCGTTGGGACGGGGTGTCTACTCGGCGTCCGGCATCTTGCGGTAGAGCGTTGCCAGGCTTATGCGGAGTGCCTTGGCTGCCTTTTCCTTGTCGCCGCCGACGTTCTGCAGAACCTGGCCGAGGTATTCCTTCTCTTTGGATCGCAGGAAGGCTTTGAGCGACTTGCAGCGGCTGGCGTCGAGGGGAGTGGCAGTCTCGCGCATCAGCACGTTGGTGGCGGCGATTCTTCCCGGCAGGACGCTCTTCGCTATGCGCCCGTCCCCGGCGAAGGTCATGGCGTGCTTGATGGCGTTCTCCAATTCGCGCACGTTGCCGGGCCAGGCATAGGCCTCCAGTACGGCGGCGGCTTCGGCATCGAGGGCCGGCGGCGTGACGTCTTCGGGCGTTTCCTTCCGCATGACGTGGTACACCAACGGAAGGATGTCCTCGCGGCGGTCGCGCAGGGGCTTGATCTCGATGGGGATAACGCTCAGGCGGTAGTAGAGATCCTGTCGGAAGCGTCCCTGGTTCATCAGGTCCTCGAGGCTGGTGTTGGTGGCCGCGAGTACGCGCGTATTGACGGAAACGTTGTCGTTGCTTCCGACGCGCCTTATTTCCTTTTCCTGCAGGACGCGCAGCAGCTTGGCCTGGATGGAGGCGGGCATGGACCCGATTTCGTCCAGGAAGATCGTACCGCCGTCGGCGGCTTCGAAGAGGCCCGCCTTGTCGGCGGTGGCGCCGGTGAAGGCGCCTCTCACGTGACCGAACATTTCGGACTCGAGGAGCTGTTCCGGCAGGGCCGCGCAGTTGACGGCCAGGAACTCCTTTTCCTTGCGGCGGCTGCACCTGTGTATGGCCTTGGCGACGAGTTCCTTGCCCGTTCCGCTTTCGCCGTAGATCAGCACGGTGGCGTCGGTGGGCGCCACGCGCCTGATCATTTCGCACACGTGCTGCATGGGGGCGCTTTCGGCGACGATGCTTTCGAGTTCGTAGCGCGCGCCCAGCTGGGCCTTGAGGTTGGCGTTTTCGGCAAGCGCCTGGTTGTATTCCAGCGCGCGCTTCACCGTAATCAGGAACTCATCGAGCTTGAACGGTTTGGTGACGTAGTCGAACGCGCCGAGTTTCATGGCTTCGATGGCGGTCTCGACCGTAGCGTATGCGGTGAGGATGATGACGGACATGGACGGTTTCTCGGCGCGCGCCTGTCGGAGCAGGTCTATGCCGCTTACCGGGGTCATGCGGATATCCGTAACCATCAGGTCGAAATCCTCGGAGGACACCAGCTCCTGGGCCTTTCGACTGTCGGGTATCGAGGTTACGTCATGATTCTCAGACTTGAGGAGAGTGCGCAGGACGCTCAGAAGGTTCGGCTCGTCGTCCACGAGAAGTATGCGCGCCATAGTCCGGGCTCTCTTCTGCCGTGCACAGTGATTTTGCACGGAACGCGGGAATTCTAGGATATCCGCGGGGCCGCGTAAAGGGCCTTTTATCGTTTTTTAGGATTCGCAACACGGCGTGGCGGCGTGTTGCGATTACCCGCCCACGATTTCGCTCATCTTGAAGATCGGCAGGAACATGCAGAGCACGATGCCGCCGATGATCACGCCGAGGAAGATCATCAGCAACGGCTCGAGCAGGGATGTCAGGCCGGCAAGCATGGTATCGACTTCGTCCTCGTAGAACTGCGCGATGTTGTCCATCATGTCGTCGATCTTGCCGGTTTTCTCTCCGGCCTGCAGCATGCGGACCATCATGATGGGGAACACGGTCTGATCGACCATCGCGGAGGACAGCCGTTCGCCCTTCTCCACGGCGTCCCGCGCGCCCATGACGACCTGCGCCGCGACCTTGTTGCCCACGGCGCCGGAGACGATGGACAGCGATTCCATGATCGGGACTCCGCTGCGGATCATTTGCCCGAGCGTGCGTCCGAAGCGGGCCGAGGCGACTTTGCGGTTGAGTTCGCCGAAGATCGGCGCCTTGAGGAGGAACTTGTCGAAGGCGTAGCCGCCGGCGGGAGTGGCCCGCCACCTCTTGAACAGGACCACGCCGCCGACGACGACCAGAAGCACCACGATGCCCCACTTGCGGAGGAAGCGGCTCACCTTGAGCAGGAACAGCGTGGGCCCCGGCAGGCTGGCGCCGAAATCGGCGAACATCTCGCCGAAGACCGGAACCACGAAGACGATCATGGCCGTGGCGATGGCCAGGGCGAGGCACAGGACGATGGTCGGGTACATCATGGCCGACTTGACCTTGCGTCTGAGCTTGGCCGAGGCCTCCAGAAAGCCGGCCAGGCGGGCCATGGTCTCGGCGAGCTGCCCGCCGGTTTCGCCTCCGCGGACCATGTTGCAGTAGAGGCTGTCGAAGACGAGCGGGAACTGGCGCAGCGCCTCTGAGAACGCGGCGCCGTTTTCGATGCCGCGCTTCACCCGGTTGATAACGTTCCTGAAGTTCGGATTATCGGTCTGGTCTTCGAGCGCTTCCAGCGAGGTGACGATGGGCATGCCGGCGGAGAGCATTGCGGCGAGCTGGCGCGAGAAGCCGGGCAGGTGTTCGGACACGATCTTCTTCGCGCCGGCGACGCGGCCGGAGCGCGCGGAAGCCGCGCGGGCCGTTGCCTTGGCCTGGCCGGGCCGCGTCTCTTCCCGCCCCCTGGCCTGGGCCTTGGCGGCGACCTTTCCGCCGCCCGTGCGGACAACCGGACTCATCGCGTCCCTCCCGAACATCGAACTCCGGACACGGAACACCTCCTTGCGCCGCTTACTCGGCTCCGGTCACTTCCAGGGCCGCCTCGAGGCTCGTGATGCCTTCGCGGACGCGGGCCAGTCCGGCGTCCTTGAGCGTGAGCATGCCGTTGGCCTTGCCCATGTCGCGGATCTCCGAGGTATTGGCCCCGCGCAGGATCGCGTCGCGCACGTGCTCGTTGACGAGCAGCACTTCCATCACGGCGCCTCGCCCCTTGTATCCTCCCGAGCACCGCGGGCAACCCACGGCCTTGTAGATCTTGGCGCCTTCCAGGGCCGCCGGGTCAATGTGGTTGCGGCGCAGGATCTCCTCCGGCACGGCGGCGACCTTCTTGCACGCGGTGCAGAGCTTGCGGTAGAGCCGCTGGGCCTGGGCCAGGATCAGGCACGATCCCAGCATGAAAGGCTCCACGCCCATGTCGATCAGGCGCGTGACGGCGCCGGGGGCGTCGTTGGTGTGCAGCGTGCTCAGCACGAGGTGTCCGGTCAGGGCCGCCTTGATCGCGATTTCCGCCGTTTCGCCGTCGCGGATCTCGCCGACGAGCACGATATCGGGGTCCTGGCGCAGGATGGAACGCAGGGCGGCCGCGAAGGTGAGGCCGACGTCGCTGTTGATCGCAACCTGGTTGATGCCTTCGAGCTGGTATTCGACGGGGTCTTCGCAGGTGATGATGTTCACATCCGGCTTGTTGAGGTCCTGCAGGCAGGAGTAGAGCGTGGTGGTCTTGCCGCTGCCGGTGGGGCCCGTGACCAGAATGATGCCGTGCGGCTGCGCGATGCCGTATTCCATGGCCTCCAGGGAAACGGGATCAAGGCCCAGCGCCGACAGGCTGGGCGACAGCGACGACCTGTCCAGGGTGCGCATGACCACCTTCTCGCCGTGCACCGTCGGCAAGATGCTCACGCGCAGGTCGACCTCCTTGCCCAGCGCCTTGATGTTGAAGCGGCCGTCCTGCGGAAGACGGCGCTCGGCGATGTCCAGGTCGGACATGATCTTGACGCGCGAAATGACGGCGTTCTGCAGGTTCTTGGGCGGGCCCACGCGCTCCACCAGCGCGCCGTCGATGCGATAGCGCAGGCGGACCTTCTTCTCCATGGGCTCGATGTGAATGTCGCTGGCGCCGGTGCGCAGGGCTTCAACCAGGATGAGGTTGACCATGCGGATGACGGGCGCGCCTTCGGCGCTCTGGAGCATCTCGTCCAGGCTCTGCTGCTCCGCGGTCTCGGCGTCCTCCACGACTTCCACGTCGTGGCCGCTGTCCTTCATCAGCTCTTCCATGTCCAGGGTCTGCGACGACTGCGCCGACATGCGGGCGAGCACCGCCTTGATCTCGACCTCGGACGCCGCCAGGGGGCAGATGTCCAGGGAGGTCTGCGAGGCCAGTTCCTCCACCACCATGAGGTCGAACGGGTCCCCCAGCGCGACCGTCAATTCGCGTCCGACGAGCGCGACGGGCATAACCAGCCGCTTGGACATCATCTCGCGCGGCACTTTTTCCAGTAGGGTGGGATTGGGCGCGAAGTGGGCCAGGGAAATGGGCGGCATGCCGAGGTAGCGGGACAGCGCCAGCGTCATCTCCTCGGGGCGCACCAGCTTGTTATCGACAAGGAAGCGCTCCAGGCGGACGCCTTTGCTCTTGGACTCGGCGGACGCCGCTTCAAGCGCCTCGGCTTTGATCGCCTTGCGCTCGAGCAGGATGTCCGCGATGTTGCCGCTCTTGGACGTTTTGCGCTTCGCCATGGTCGCTTTGGCGCGGCCTGCCGCGGCCGCCTCCCGACACCGTCAACGACGATAGCACAACCGCCCCGCGCGGGACATCAAGAAAATCGGCCCCCGGATGCCTTGCGCGCGGCGCGCGTCTGAGGTAGTATGCGCGCCGTGAACCTGGGCCGTCGGGAGGGTGTCAATGGCCGGACCTGAGAGGGACGACACGCCGGAACGCGATGACTTGAGCGCGGAGATCCGCGGCGCGGTGGCGGGGTTCGAGAAGATCCTCGAAGCTTTGCCGGACGATCGCGCTTCGCTGGAGGCCCTGGCGCACGCCTACGAGCAGATCGGGCAGCCGGACAGGGCCAAGGACTATCTCTTCCGCCTGGCCGACGTGCTGGTATCCGACGGGGACGTCGAAGGCGCACGTGAGCTCGCGGAGCGGATCGAGCCCCATGCGGAGGATGATCCGCGGGCCCGGGAGCTGATCGTACGCATTCAGGGCCTCGGCGCCGAACGCGTCGCGGGGCCGGCGCCGGTGCAGGTCAGCACCGAATTCAACATGGCCGAGGAACTGTCCCTGGCATGGAACCTTCTGCAGGCCGGCCAGCTGAACCAGGAGGAGTACGCCAGCGTGGTGCAGGATCTCACGGAAATGTGCGCGGGCGAGGCGCTGGCGACGGTCTCCGTGATCCACGTGCTGGAGGCGCGGGCCCACAAGCGCATGGACCAGATCCTGAACTTCATATCGCGCGAGTGCGGCACGCCGTTTGTGTGGCTCTCGTCGTTCGAGCTGCAGAACCAGGTGCTTTCGTTGCTGCCCATGGATTTCATGCTGCGGCGCGGCGCGATGGTCTTCGAAACCCTGGGGGACGCCGCGCTCGTGGTGGTGATGAATCCCTACAATCAGTCGTTGCGCAGCGACGTGGAAGCGCTGGTGGGGCGGGCCTGCCACTACTTTACAACGCTGCCCTCGGAATTCGACCGGGCCCTGGACAAGGTGGCCGACGTGATGACCGCGCCGGCGCCCGCCGCGGAAGAGTAGCGTCTAGCGGAGAATGGCGCTAAGATCACCTCTTCACCCTCTTTGTCGCGAGCTTTGTCGCGAGCTTTGTCGGAGTCGCAAGGGGTTCGCGCATAACGGGTTCGACAAAGCTCGCGACAAAGCTCGCGACAAAGCTCGCGACAAAGGACGTCATGCGGAGCTGTCTTATCTTAGCGCCATTCGCGTCTAGCGGATGACGTTGCCGACCTTGAGGAAGCGCTTCTCGCCCTCGTATTCAAGGTTGACGCCGTGGCTCTCGATGGAGATGACGCGCACGCCCTGGATCTGCTCGCCGACGCCGACAACCTCGCCGTTCAGCACGGCGGCGCCGCTCGCACCGCTGCCCACGATTCCGCGCAGGGCCAGCGGCGGCCATCTCACCGCGACCGGAACCGGCGGGGGCGGCTGTGCGTCTGGGGGTTGCGGGCGGCCGGGCGCGCGGAGCCCGGGGCCGGCCGTTCCGGCTGGCGCGGGGCCCCCGCCCGCCGGTCCGACCGGCGGCTTGACGGCGACGGCAGGCGTCTCTGGCGGGGCGGGCGGACGCGCGGCAGGTCCCCGGGGCCGGGTGACGGCGGTGCCGGGGCCGGGGGGCGCGGCGCCTTCCGGTTTGCCTCCCATGATCGTCCCGAAACCGTAGAAGATCGCCAACAGCGATCCGGCGGCGAGCAGCAGCAGCAGGATAACCACGAGAACAACCGTGCGCGGCGGCCGGCTGCGCGGCCGCGATTGAGGCGGCGGCGCCGGTTTTTCCGCGCCGCCGTCTTCCACTGTTTGGGCTTCTTCCGGTTCCGGCTCCTTTGCCGCGGCGGGCACGGGCGGAGGCTTCAGGCGCGCCGCGGCGCGCAGCGGCAGATGGGGCGCGGCGGGCGGCGGCGGCGCGGGGACCGCTTCGGCTTCGGGCTTGGCCGGAGGCTCGCGCGGAGCTTCGCGCGGGAGCGGCGGCTTGGTGCGGAACGGCGAAGGACGGGCGCCCCCCGCGCTTTCCTGCTGTCTTCGCAACGCTTCTTGTATCAGACTCATCGCGGCCCCTCGATCTGCTCTATGGCGCGCCGCACGCAACGCGTGTCTATGGCGCGCGTGCGTGCGACGTAGCCCGCCAGCAGGGCGTTGTCGCACACCGCGTTGATCACGCGGGGCGTGCCCTTCGTGTAGCGGTGGATCTCGCGTATCGCGCCGCGGTCGAACGTCACGCCGCCGTCCGAACCGGCGACCCACAGGCGGTGCATGATGTACAGCAGCGTGTCGTCTTCCGTCAACGGCGGGATGTGGTAGCGGACCGTGATGCGCTGCCGCAGCTGCCGCAGATCCGGCCGGGCCAGGCGCTTCTGCAACTCCGGCTGCCCGCACAGCACCATCTGGATCAGCTTGTGCTGGTCGGTTTCCAGGTTGGAAAGCAGGCGCACCTGCTCCATGACCTGCGGCGAAAGATCCTGCGCCTCGTCTATGACCAGCGCCACGTTCGTGCCCTCGCGGTTCATCTGCAGGAGAAACTCGTTCAGCTTCTCGATGTACGCCAGCCGGTCCCGGCCGCGGGCCTCCAGCCCGAAGTCGTTCAACATGGCGCGCAGGAGCTGCGTTTCCGTCAGGCAGGGATTGAGGATCAGGGCGGTGGCGACGTCCTTGCCCAGGTTGGCCAGCACCGCCCGGCAGAGGGTGGTCTTGCCGGAACCCACCTCGCCCGTGAGCTCGATGAAGCCTCGGCGCTGCTGAATGCCGAACATGAGGTGGTCGTAGGCTTCGCGGTGATGCGGGGTGAAGTACAGAAAACGCGGATCCGGCGTGATGTTGAAGGGGTTCTCGCGCAGGCTGTAATACTCGAGGTACAAGCGGCTTCCCTTCCGAAAATCCGGGCAGGAGCCTAGCACCTTCCGTGGCCCCTGCCAAGCGTGAACCCGCGGAAGTCCGTCAGGCGTCAGGAGCGCGCCCTCCTTGTCGCGCGATACCGTGAGCCTGATACCGCGGTCCGTGCGCGGCCAAGCATCGCCGACGGCGGTCTGTTTGTTGTCGTGCTCGAAGGCGGGTTTGTGGCATTCTGGTCGCGGGACCGGGCGGCAAGCGGAGGTTGATATGGCCCTGAGAGTGTTCACCGATATTCCCGGCGGCAACGCGCGCGGCATCACCGTCGAAACGGCCGGCGAGTTCCCCGAAATCACCTTCGTTCCCGCGCCGCAAGGCGGAAACGAGACGCTCTGGTTCTGCTTGCGCATCAAGGAGCTTCAGCCGGGAGAGAACGCGCCGGCGAAGGTGCGCCTGACGCTCAAGCACTACGGCAACCTGCTCGGCGCCGGCAGCCCCGCCGACTGCGTGCCGGTCTATCGGCCGCAGGGCCAGGGCTGGCATCGCGCCGGGTCCGGACAGGCCGTCGTGCTGCCCGACGGACAGGTCAGCGCATCCTGGACGATTCCCTACCCGGCGCCGGCCACGGACGTGGCGCTGTGTTTTCCTTATGACCTGTCCGACGTCCGCACGCTGCTGGCCAAGTCCAAGGGCTACTGGAAAACCGACGAGATCGGGCTCAGCCGGGAGGGCCGCCCTCTGCTGCGCCTGTCCAACGACTACGGCGCGCCCGGCGGCAAACGGCACGGCCTGTACCTCGTCGCCCGCCAGCACGCCGGCGAAACGCCGGGTTCCTGGGTCCTGGACGGGCTGCTGCAACACCTTTCCCGGCAGCGCCGCGACCCGTTCCTGGTCTGGGCGGTTCCGCTGGCCGACGCCGACGGCGTCGTCCGCGGCGATTGCGGCAAGGACGCCTTTCCCTGCGATCTGAACCGCGCCTGGGGCACGCCGCCCATGCGGCACGAAACGCTGGTCTACCAGCGCGACATGGCCCGCTGGAGCGAACGCTGCCGGCCGGCGCTGGGCATCGACTTCCACGCTCCCGGCGCCGCGGAGTCGGACGGCATTTACTGCCACCTGCCGCCCCCGGACAAGTTTCCGGACGCGCATCGAGCCGCCGAAAAGTGGGCCAACCTGATTTGCCAGGAGCTCGGGCCGGACTACGCCGCGCACGATTTCAAACGCGCGGCCGCGCACGCTCCGGACGGTGAGACGCCCAGCTTCACAACCTTCTGCGCGGAGAGGCTGGGCCTGTGCGCGCTGGCCATCGAAACGCCCTACGGCAGGATCGGCGGAAGCGTCCTCACGCAGAAGCAATACCGCGAAGCCGGCGAACGCATCGCCCGCGCCCTGACGCTCAAGGCCGGCGGATGAGTTGTGTTGACTGACGCGCCCGATCCGGTATCTTCGGCGGCATCATGAAAGTCCTGGTGATAGGCGGCGGCGGGCGCGAGCACGCCCTGGCATGGAAGATCGCGCGCGACAGCCGCCGTCCGGAGGTGTTCTGCGCGCCCGGCAACGCCGGCACCGCCGCGCTCGGCAGGAACGTGGACCTGCGCGCGGAAGACGTCGCCGGACTCGTGCGCTGGGCGCGGGAGAACCGGCCGGATCTCGTGGTGGTGGGGCCCGAGGCGCCGCTGTGCGCGGGCGTCGCCGACGGGATGGCGCGCGAAGGTCTGCGCGTGTTCGGCCCCGGCCGCGATGCGGCGCGCCTCGAAGGCAGCAAGGCCTTCGCCAAGGAAGTGATGCTGGCCGGCGGCGTGCCCACGGCGCGCGCGGAGGTTTTTGAGGACGCCGCCGCGGCCTGCGCGGCCATCCGGCGCCTGGGCGCGCCGCTGGTCGTGAAGGCCGACGGCCTGGCCGCGGGCAAGGGGGTCTTTGTCTGCGGTTCCGTGACGGAGGCGGAGCAGGCGGCGCGCTCCGTGCTGACCGAAGGCCTGTTCGGCGAAGCGGGCCGGCGCGTGCTGGTTGAGGAAGCTCTGCGCGGCGAAGAGGCCTCGATCCTGGCGCTGACCGACGGCGCCAGCCTGCTCATGCTGGCCTCGTCACAGGACCACAAGCGCGTCTTGAACCGCGACGAGGGTCCCAACACCGGCGGCATGGGCGCCTATTCTCCGGCGCCGGTCGTTACCGACGCCCTGTGGCCCGTGATCAGGGAGCAGGTCTTCGACCGGACGCTGGCCGAGCTTCGCCGGCGCGGGATCGTCTATCGCGGCGTGCTCTACGCCGGGCTGATGGTCACGGCGTCCGGGCCCCGGGTTCTCGAGTTCAACTGCCGCTTCGGCGATCCCGAGACGCAGGCGATTCTTCCGCGCATCGCCGGCGACATTCTTCCGGCGCTGGAGGCGTGCGCGGACGGGAGTCTGAAGCCGGACATGCTGACCTGGCGGCCGGAAGCCTGCGCGTGCGTGGTGATGGCGTCCGGCGGCTACCCGGGCGAATACCGCAAGGGCCTGCCGATCGAAGGGCTGGCCGACGCCGGGGCGATGGAGGACGTGATCGTGTTTCACGCCGGGACAACCTGTCGCGACGGGCAGATCGTCACCGACGGCGGCCGCGTGCTGGGGGTCACGGCGCTGGACAAGACGCCGCTGCTGGCCGCGCGGCGGGCGTATCGCGCCGTTTCGCGAATCGCCTTCGCACAGGCCCAGTATCGGACCGATATCGCGGCGCGGGCTTCGGGTCCGGGTCGGTAGCGACGGGCGCGCGGCGGGGCCGGGTCGGTTGCGGCGGGTGCGCGGCGTTCGAGGGAGCGCGGAAACGGGTGCCGCCTCTCAAGTCAGTGATGTATGATCGGTCAGACAGTCAGGCTTCCGTAACCACAAACCGCGAGAGGGAGACGCGCCAATGGCCGTAAAGACAAAGCCGCAGGTAGGCATCGTGATGGGCAGCGATTCGGATTGGGCGCTGGTGCGCAAGGCAGCCGAGACCCTGGACGGTTTCGGCGTGGGGGCGGAGGTGCGCGTGCTGTCGGCGCATCGCACGCCGGACGAGGCGGCCGCGTTCGCCCGCGGCGCGGCGCGGCGCGGTCTGAAAGTGATCATCGCCGCGGCCGGGGGGGCGGCCCACCTGGCCGGTGTGCTGGCCGCGCACACGACGCTGCCGGTGGTGGGCATTCCCGTGAAGGGCGGCGCGCTGAACGGCGTGGACGCCCTCTTGGCCATGGTGCAGATGCCGGCGGGCATACCCGTGGCCACGGTGACGCTGGGCAGCGCCGGGCCCGAGAACGCGGCCCTGCTGGCGGTGCAGATGCTGGCGCTGAGCCAGCCCGCCCTGGCGGCGAAACTGCAGCGGCACAAACTGACGCTGAAGAAGAAGGTCAAACGCGGCAATGCCGCCGTCCAGGCGGATCTGGCCGCGGGCCGCAAAGGCTGATCCGAACCGGAAACAAGACGGCATGCCGAACCGCCTGATTCTCTTCGTGTGCACCGGGAACGTCTGCCGCAGCCCCATGGCGGAATACATGCTGCGCCGCGCGCTCGGTCCGGAATCGCCCTGGGAAACGGCCTCGGCGGGCACGGCGGCGGTCCATGGCATGCCGGCCAGCCGCGGCGCGGCGCTGGTAATGGCCGAGATCGGCCTGGACCTCGGCGCGCACCGCAGCCGCCCCGTGGAGGCGGCCATGGTTGACGAGGCCGCGATGGCTGTGGTAATGACCACGGTTCACAGGCAGCACATGGAAATCATGTTTCCGGCGGCCGCGCAGAAGATCTTCCTGCTGGCGTCGTTCCGCCCGGGCGGGGGCGACATTGAGGATCCGCTGGGATTCGATCTGGACGTGTACCGCCGGATTCGCGACGAGATGGCCGCGGCGATGCCGGAATTGGCCGCCTTCGTAAACAAGCTGCAGATCGGGTGAGCTGATCCATGAAGATAGCGATCGGCGCGGATCACGCGGGCTACGCGACGAAACAGGCCGTTGTGGAGCTTCTGTCCCGCAGGGGCATCGCGGTCGAAGATGTCGGCGCGCACAGCGCGGCCGCGGCGGACTACCCGGACTACGCGCGCGAGGTCGCGCGGCGCGTGGCCGACGGGCGCGCGGACGAAGGCGTGCTGATCTGCTCCACGGGCATCGGCATGTCCATCGCGGCCAACCGCTTCGGGGGCGTGCGCGCGGCCCTGTGCGCCACGCCGGACGACGCGGCGCGGGCGCGCACCCACAACAACGCCAATGTGCTGGTTCTGGGCGCCGCGAGACTGACGGCCGGCCACGTCGAGGCCGTGATCCGCGCCTGGCTGGAGAACGCGTTCTCCGCCGAAGAGCGCCACGCCCGGCGCCTGGCCAAGATCGAAAGCAACGCCGAAGACCAGGACGAGCTGCGCGCGCTGCGGCGCGCCGACCCCGAGCTGCGCGAAATCCTTTGCGGTGAGATCGCGCGGCAGCGCGACGCGCTGAACCTGATCGCTTCCGAGAACTATGCCAGCCGGGCCGTGCGCGAGGCGCAGGGCTCGGCGCTCATAAACAAGTACGCCGAGGGCTACCCCGGCCGGCGATGGTATCACGGCTGCGAGTTCGCCGACGCGGCCGAGCAACTGGCCCTGACCCGCGCGCGCGCGCTGTTCGGCGCGGAACACGCCAACGTCCAGCCGCACTGCGGCAGCGCGGCCAACATGGCGGTGTACTTCGCGGCGCTGTCGCCGGGGGACACGATCCTGGCCATGAGCCTCGCGCACGGCGGACACCTGACGCACGGCCACAAGCTCAACTTCTCCGGACGCCTCTTCAACGTAATCGGCTACGGCGTCGACCGCGCCACGGAACGGATCGACATGCGCGCCCTGGCCGCGCTGGCGCGCGAACACAAGCCCCGCCTGATCGTGGTGGGCGCCAGCGCCTACCCGCGCGCGCTGGATTTCGCGGCGTTCCGCGCGGTCGCCGACGAAGCCGGCGCGATGCTGATGGTGGACATGGCGCACATCGCCGGCCTGGTGGCGGGCGGCAGCCATGCCAGCCCGGTGCCGTACGCGGACTTCGTGACCACCACCACGCACAAGACCCTGCGCGGGCCGCGCAGCGGGATGATCCTGTGCCGCGACCGGTTCGCGGACGACATCGACCGCCAGGTGTTTCCGGGCATCCAGGGCGGACCGGAAATGCACACCGTTGCGGCCAAGGCCGCGTGCCTGCGGGAAGCGCTGCAGCCGTCGTTCCGCGCCTACGCGGCGCAGGTCACGGCCAACGCCCGCGCCCTGGCCGGCACAATGCGGGGCGACGGCCTGCGCCTGGTCTCGGGCGGCACGGACAACCACCTCGCGCTGGTGGACCTGACGGGCCTGGGCATCAGCGGCGCGGACGCGGCGGCGATGTTGGAGCGCGCCGGAATCATCGTCAACAAGAACGCCATTCCCTTCGATGCGCGCGGCCCGCTGACCGCCTCGGGCATCCGTATCGGCACGGCGGCGGTCACCACGCGCGGCATGAAGGAGCCGGAGATGCTGCGCGTCGGCGCGCTGATCCGCGAGGTGCTGCACAGCGCGGGCGACGGGAAGATCCTGGATCGCGTACGCGGCGTCGTGGCCGAGCTGACCGCGCGCTTTCCCGTGCCCTGAGGCGGAAGACGCCTGCCGGACGGAGAAGGGATCCCTCCGCTTCCGGGCGCGTTCCGTACGCGTTCACGACCGACGCGCTCAGGCGGTCTTGACCGGAACGGCCTTGAGGCGGCCGGGACGCGGCAGTCTGCCGACCAGCGGACGCGCGTAGTCCAGGAACGCGCGCGTCACGTTGTTGCCTTCCTTGTTAATGTAGCTCGCGGGCATGGAACGGGTGTCCCGGGCCACCTTGCGCAGCGGCACGCGTTCGTATCTCACGCGGTACCTGCCTCCCGGCAGCCGCCGGATGACGATGGATCCGTCGGCATCGCCGCCGCACGCCGCGCGGACGGCCGCGGCGCCCACGGCGCGCGCCTCGCGGGCGTCGACCTCCGAAATGCAGCCGGGGAAGGACCGCTGCAGGTAGCCGAAGGTGTCGGCCCGCACGCGGGAGATCCCGGCCCGCGCCTTGATTTCCGCCGCCAGCAGGTCGCCCAGGGCGCCGCTGCCGCTGAGCTGGACGTTGCCGTGCGAGTCGACTTCCCTGCTGAACTTGGCGGCGACGGCCTCGCCGTTCTCGTCGGCGATGCCTTCCGAGACGGCAACCACGCAGCGCCCCAGCCGCTTGTACACGGCCTGCACGTCGCGGACGAAGCCATCCATGCTGAAAGGGCGCTCGGGGCAGTAGACCAGGTGGGGGCCGTCGCCGGGCGCGACGCGCGCCAGGGCGGAAGCGGCGGTGAGGAAGCCCGCGTGGCGTCCCATGATCACGTCGATCTTCACGCCGGGCAGCGCGCGGTTGTCGAGATCGTCGCCCATCACGGCCTGCGCCACGAACCGCGCCGCGCTGCCGAAGCCGGGGGTGTGGTCGTTCTCGCGCAGGTCGTTGTCGATCGTCTTGGGGATGTGGAAGCAGCGCATGGGGTAGGCGGCTTGCCGCGCGGCCTCGCTGATGATGTGCGCGGTCTCGGCGGAGTCGTTGCCGCCGATGTAGAAGAAATAGCGCACGTCGTACTTGCGCAGGACCTCGAAGATGCGCGCGCAATCCTCGGGCGACGGTTTCCTGCGCACCGTGCCCAGCGCGGAGGAGGGCGTGGCGGCCACGGCTTCCAGGTTCGCGGCGCTTTCCCTGCGCAGGTCGACAAGCTTCTCTTCGAGTATGCCGCGTATGCCGTGTAGCGACCCGAAGATGCGCCTGACGCACGCGTGTTTTCCGGCCTCGAGCACCGCGCCGACCAGGCTCTGGTTGATGACCATGGACGGGCCGCCGCTCTGCGCGATGAGCATGTTGCCTTGCTTGCTTCGGGACATGGCTTCTCCTGTGTGCGATGCGGTTGACAACGGGCAGGCACTCTGCCACGCCGCGCGCGTCGCGATCAAGGGGAATATGCGGTGGTATCGCGGTCCGTTCGCCTTGCCAGGCCCGCGCGCGGCTGCTAGATTCAGCCGTGACCTCGCCGGCGGGATCAAGCGGCGGCGGCCGGGCTGAGAACCCGCTGCACCCGAGACAGAAGCCATGCGTTACGTCAGCACCAGGGGCGGCGTTGAGGCGGTGTCGTTCAGCGAGGCCGTGCTCATGGGCATGGCCGCGGACGGCGGCCTGCTGGTGCCGGAAGGCGTGCCGGAGGTCGCGGACCGCCTGGACGCGTGGCGCGGGCTTTCCTACGCGGACCTGGCGTTCGAGGTCCTGGCGCTGTTTGCGGACCTGCCGGCGGACGACCTGCGCGGCATTATCCGACGCGGCTACGCCACGTTCGATCACCCCGAGATCGCGCCGGTCGTCAGGGTGGGGGACCTCTACGTCCAGGAGCTTTTCCACGGTCCCACCCTGGCCTTCAAGGACATCGCCCTGCAGCTCCTGGGCAACCTGTTCGAATACGCGCTGCGGCAGCGCGGCGGGCGGCTGAACATTCTCGGCGCGACCAGCGGCGACACGGGCAGCGCGGCCATTCACGGCGTGCGCGGCCGCGAACGCATGCGCATCTTCGTGATGCATCCGCGCGGCCGCGTCAGCCGCACCCAGGAATTGCAGATGACGTCCGTGCTGGACGACAACGTCTTCAACCTCGCCGTGGACGGCAGCTTCGACGACTGCCAGGCCGTCATGAAGGAGATTTTCGCGGACGCGGACTTCAAACGGCGCTACGCGCTGGGCGCGGTCAACTCCATCAACTGGGCGCGCCTGGCCGCGCAGATCGTCTACTACTTCTATGCCGCCTTCCGGGTCACGGAGCGGACCGGCGCCGCGCGCGTGCGTTTCGCGGTGCCCACCGGCAATTTCGGCGACATATTCGCGGGCTACATGGCGGCCCGCATGGGACTGCCCGTGTCCCGGCTCGTGCTTGCGACGAATACCAACGATATCCTGGCCCGGTTCTTCAACACCGGCGTCTACAGCCGCGGGGGCGTCGTCCGGACCGTGAGCCCTTCCATGGACATACAGGTGGCCAGCAACTTCGAGCGCTACCTCTACTACCGTTTCGGCGCGGACGCGGCCGCCGTGCGCCGCGCCATGCGGCAGTTCGCCTCCACGGGAAGCCTGAGGGTTCCCTGCGCGGACGGCCGTCCGGTGGACCCGCTCTTCGCCGCGGGGGCGGCCGGCGACGAGGAGGCCCTGGCCGTGATCCGCGAGACCCACGCCGCCCACGGCTACCTGGCGGATCCGCACACGGCCGTGGGCATGCGCGTGGCGTCGCTTTTCACCGATGCGGCCGAACCGATGATCTGCCTGGCCACCGCGCACCCGGCCAAGTTCGGCGAAGCCGTGAATAAAGCCACGGGCAGGGATATCGCGCGTCACCCGCTGATCGACGGGCTGGCGGGCATGCCCACGCGCTGCGAGGTGCTCCCCCCGCGCGCCGATCTGGTCCGCGCGTATATCCGGGATCACGTGCCCGAAACGGAGACCGGCCGGTGAGCGGGACGGAGTTCCAATGCCTGCGCTGCGGGAACTGCTGCCGCCCCCGCGGCTACGTCTTTCTGGCCGCCGGCGAAACCGCCCGCATCGCCGCGTTCCTGGGCATGACGGAGGCCGAGTTCCTGGACCGCTATGCCCGCCTGACCCGCGACACGCGCCGGCCGAGCCTGATCGAGAAACCCGCCGGCTCGTGCATCTTCCTGCAGGCCGACAACACGTGCCGCGTGCACGACGTGAAACCCCGGCAGTGCCGCGACTACCCCTACCGCTGGCGGTCGCGCCTGCTTGAAGAAAACTGCGCCGCGGCCTGTCTGGCGGCCGGGCGGGGAACATGACGCCCGCGGAATTCCAGGCGCAGCTCACGGCCCTTCTGGCGCAAAGCCGGAACCGCCCCCTCTCCGCCTCGCAGATCGCCGCCACGCTCCATCTCAAGGGCAAGGAGCGCAAACACGTCCGGAAATGGCTGAACGAATGCGCCTTCCAGGGACGGGTCGTCAAGGTGCGCGGCGACCGCTACGCCCTGCCCGCCGAGGTGGAGCTGGTCACGGGCGTTCTGCAGGTCGCGCGCTCGGGCGACGGCTGGGTGACGCGCGAGGACGGCGCCGAGGTCTTCGTGCGCGGCGAAGCGCAGGGCACCGCGCTGCCCGGCGACACCGTCGCCGTGCGCCCGGATCCGTTCGCGGCCGGGCCGCGCGGCAAGCCCGCGGGCAGCGTGGTGCGCGTGCTGGAACGGGCGCGCCGCGACATCGTGGGCACCCTGCGCTCGACCGGCCGCCTGCTCTACGTGGTGCCGCTGGATCCCGTGTATTCCCGCGACCTGTACGTGCCGGACGCCGGCGGCGCGACAGTCGGCCAGCGCGTGGTGGCGCGGTTTGCCGACTGGCCGAACCGGCACGTCAACCCCGAAGGGCAGATCGTCGAAGTCCTCGGCCCCGCGGACAAGCCGTCGGTGGACACGGTGGCGGTCATGCGCCACTACGGGCTGCCGGAACGCTTCAGCGCGGCCGTGCGGCGGGAAGCGGAATCGGCCTCGGCGCACGCGGACCGGCCCGGCCCGCGCGCGGACCGGCGCGGGCAGCTCGTCGTGACCATCGACCCCGAGCGGGCGCGCGATTTCGACGACGCCCTGTCGCTGGAACGGGACGCGGAGGGCCGCCGCGTGCTGGGCGTGCACATCGCCGACGTCAGCCATTTCGTGCGGCCGGGCACGGCCCTCGACGACGAGGCGCGTCGCCGCGGCAACAGCGCCTATCTGCCCGACCGCGTGATCCCCATGCTGCCCGAACAGCTCTCCAACGGCGTGTGCAGCCTCAGTCCGGACGACGACCGGCTCACGTTCAGCGCGCTGCTGACGGTCGACGACCGGGGCCACGCGGTCGCGGCGCGATTCGAACGCGCGGTCATCCGCTCCCGGCGGCGGTTCACCTACGAAGAGGCGCAGAAAGCGCTCGACGGAGGCGCGGCCGACGGCGAAAGCGGGGCGCTGCTGGCGGACCTGAACGCCCTGGCGCGGCAGATGCGCGCCAGGCGTTTTGCGCGCCACGCCCTGGACCTGGACGTGCCGGAATGCGAGGTGGAAATCGGTCCCGACGGCGCCTTGAGCGGTCTGCGCGTGGTGCCGAACGACGAGTCGCATCACCTGGTCGAGGAATGCATGGTGGCCGCCAACGAGGCCGTGGCGCGGGAAATCGGCGGCCGGCGCTGGCCGCTCATCTCGCGCGTGCACGAAGCGCCGTCCGCCGAAAGGCTCGACGACCTGGCGGCGCAGCTTCGCGTGCTGGGCATCGCGCACGGCGATCTTTCCCGGCGCGAGGCCCTGGCGGCGCTGCTGGCGTCGGTGCGCGGGCATCCCCTGGCCGCGCACGTGCGGGTGGCGGTCCTGCGCAGCATGAACCGGGCTGAATACTCCGAAGTGCCGATCGGCCATTTCGGGCTGGCCAAGCGCCACTACTGTCATTTCACATCGCCCATCCGGCGCTATCCCGACCTGGTCGTGCACCGTTTGCTGGCGGCGGCGCTGGAGGGGACGGCCGCCCCGCCCTATGACGGAGCGCGGCTGCGGGCCGTCGCCAGGGGCTGCTCCCTCACCGAGCGCCGGGCGGACGACGCCGAGCGGGCGCTGGTCGAAATCATGAAGCTGCGCTTCCTCGCGGCGGAGCTGAAGGCGGGCAGGCCGGAGGTGCGCGAGGGCGTGGTGGTGGACGTGCTCAACTTCGGCATGTTCGTGGAGCTGCCGGACCTGCAGATCCGCGGCCTGGTGCACGTCTCGGCCATTTCCGACGACTACGTGCGCTACAGCCGGCGCCGCCGCGCCCTGCGCGCGGGCCGCGACACCTTCGCCATCGGCCGGCGCATCCCCGTGATCGTCGCCCGCGTGGACATCGACAAGCGCCAGGTTGATTTTGCCCCGGCGTGAGCGGGCGCGCAGGATTCGCGATTCCTGATGGGCGGCGCGGAAGACCGGGCGGCTTGGTTGACTAGTAACTTGACTGATACTGGACTTATCTGACATGCAGGAGTTTGCATTGCCGCGCATCTTGACCACGACGGAGAGAGGCGTCATAGTGCCGCAAACCGATTGCCAACCATGAAGTCGTCATCTCAGAGCCAAGCGGTTCAACCCGAACCGGAGACAGAATCGTTGCGTTCCTTCGCCAACGGGCAGAGGAATCGTCTGATGGTGAAGGACCAGGCAGTTCACAACTGGTATCGTTTCGTGCTCTCGTTTCCCCCGCACTTGGTCGTTCACTACATTCAGCGTTTTGGCTTGAACCCCTCCCATCGTGTACTTGATCCTTTCTGCGGAACTGGAACAACACTTGTCGAGTGCAAGAAGTGCGGCATTCCTGCCATGGGCATCGAAGCCCATCCGATGTCGCATTTTGCCACGTCGGTCAAGATCGATTGGAGTCCCAATCCCGACAGGCTGATTGGTCATGCCGAGAGAATCGGCGAGACGGTTTTCGGGAAACTCAAAGCGCAAGGACTCCGAGAGACGTACGCCCCCTATCTGTGTGAAGAGAGAGCACCCTATGGCAGACAGCCGATCCTCAAGACGCTGAACCACGAGGAATCCCGTTTGCTTCTCACGAATTCCATCAGCCCCCTGCCGCTACACAAGTCAATCCTTCTTCGCGACGTCATCAATGAAGAGAAAGGCAGACGTTACCACCGTCATGAACTCCTGGCGTTTGCCAAGACTATCGTTGAGTCCGCCAGCAATCTTCATTTCGGCCCTGAAGTCGGCGTGCAGGAGATCAAGACCGACGCACCTGTGATCCAGCCGTGGCTTGACGCCGTTATGGCGATGAGTGAAGACTTGCGTTGTCTCAAGGGAGTGGAAAACACAGAATGCACTGTCCACCGCGGTGACGCGCGTGATCCGGCTAGCCTGCTCTCACGTTCATCGGTTGACGCCGTAATCACTTCGCCGCCTTACCCTAACGAGAAGGACTACACACGCACTACCCGACTTGAATCTGTTCTGCTTGGTTTTGTGCGCACGAAGCAGGAGATGCGGGCTCTCAAACGGACCTTGGTTCGATCAAACACCCGTGGCGTGTACAAGGCCGACGATGACGACCAACTTGTCGCTTCCAACACAGAAATCAACCGAATTGCGGCCGACATTGAGAAGAGGCGAATCGAAATGGGGAAGACAAGTGGTTTTGAGCGTCTCTACGCCAGGGTGGCGAAACTGTACTTTGGGGGGATGGCGCGGCACTTGGCAGAACTCCGGTGCGTTCTACGACCTGGCGCGCAGCTTGCCTATGTTGTCGGTGATCAGGCTTCGTACTTGCGTGTCATGATACGGACGGGACAAATCCTCGCCGACATCGCAGACTCCCTCGGATACCAGGTCGTTTCGATTGACTTGTTTAGAACGAGATTGGCTACAGCGACCCGGGAACAATTGCGGGAAGAGGTCGTAGTTCTAAGGTGGCCGGGAGCGACAACGCGAAATGGTCCGTTCAGGAAAGGGCACAATGACATTCAATCGATACGTTCAAATTGTTGAGCGGGTTTTCCGCAAGAGACATACCGCGGGCGCGTCGGAGGTCCCCTTCAGACGAGAGGATCTTGTCAGTGCGGCCAAGGCCGCAGGTGTCGATCTGCCAAAGAATGTCGGCGACCTGCTCTACACTTTCAGGTTCCGTTCGCAGCTACCTGTGTCAATTCAGTCGACAGCGCCGTCTGGAAAACGGTGGACTATTGAATTGGCTGGTCGGGGAATCTATCGGTTTCGTCTTCGTCCAATCACGGAGGTGGAGATTCTGCCGAATCGAATCATGGCCGAGACGAAAGTCCCGGACGCGACGCCCGGGGTCGTTAGTATGTACGCCCTCTCAGACGAGCAAGCCCTCTTGGCGAAACTCCGCTACAATCGGCTCCTTGATATCTTCACGGGAGTTGCCTGCTATTCTCTTCAGAACCACCTCCGGACCACCGCGAAACAGTTCGGCCAAGTAGAGACCGACGAACTCTACGTAGGAATAGACCGCCGCGGTGTCCATTACTGCATCCCCCTGCAAGCCAAGTCAGCGAAGGACCGGCTGAACGTTGTGCAGATCGAACAAGACATGGCCATGTGTGCTGAGAAGTTCCCATCTCTTGTCTGCCGTCCGGTGGGAGCGCAGTTTATTGAACGTGATCTTATCGCCCTCTTTGAGTTTCAAGGTGGGCCGAAAGGCATACGTCTTTCGGGCGAGAAGCATTACCGCTTGGCGCCGCCTGATCAAATCACTCCTGACGACCTGGCTGCGTATCAGAAGACTCTACAGGGCAACGGATAGGCGTTCCTTCTGATCAGCGCATTCGAAGTCGATCCGGCTGCCGTTACGTGACCGGTCCAAGCGCGGTATCGCGGGCCGCGCCTGCGCCAACGGGGGAGTCGCCCAAAGTGAGTGCAAAGACCCTGTTGAGCTGGAGCAGCGGGAAGGACGCCGCGTGGGCGCTGCACGCGCTGCGCCGCGACCCGGACGTGGAAGTGGTCGGCCTGGTGGCGGTGCTGAACGTGAAATACGACCGCGTTTCCATGCACGCGACGCGGCGGGCGCTGGTTGAGGAGCAGGCCCGCGCCGCGGGCGCGCCGCTGGAGACGCTGTACCTGCCCGATCCGTGCACCAACGGCGAGTACGAGGCGGTCATGCGGCGATTCGTGGCCGGGGCCGTGGCGCGGGGCGTCCGGTGCATGGCCTTCGGGGATCTCTTCCTCGAGGACGTGCGCGGGTACCGCGAGCGGCAGCTGCGGGGAACGGGGCTCGATCCGGTCTTTCCGCTGTGGGGCAGGCGCACGGACGAACTGGCGGCGGAGATGCTCGCGGCCGGCGTGGAAGCCTACGTCAGCAGCGTCGATCTCAAGAAGCTCCCGGCGGACTTCGCCGGGGAGAGATGGTCGCGCGACCTGATCGCGCGCTTTCCCGCGGGCTGCGACCCCTGCGGGGAGAACGGCGAGATTCACACCGTGGTCGTCGACGGCCCCATGTTCGCGAGACGGCTGCCGGTTGCGCGCGGCGAGATCGTGGTGCGCGACGGCTTCGCCTACGCGGACATTGTGCCGCAATTGGGCCTTGCGCGGGCGGAAGGGGGTGGATTATAGTCGCTGCCCGATGCCGCGAGAGGATGCCATAGAAGTCACGGGTACGGTCGTGAAAGTGCTTCCGGCCACCATGTACACGGTGCGCCTGGAAAACGGTCACGAGCTGCTTGCGCACATCTCGGGCAAGATGCGCAAGCATTTCATCAAGATCACCACGGGCGACCGCGTGACCGTCCAGATTTCGCCCTACGACCTGAGCAAGGGCCGCATCACCTACCGCCACCGGGAGTGAGAAGCGCCCGCCCTCAAGGATGTCCTGACCGGTCCCGTCGCCCGTTCCCGCCGCCGTCCTCGTTCTCGGCGGGTCGCTGGTGTTCCGGCGTTTCCGGAGCGGGACGCTACGTCAGACGGAACAGGGCCAGGCACGCCCGGAAATCGCGCGGCAGCGGCGCCGCCGCCGTGACGCGCGCGCCGCCGCGCGGACGAATGAAATCCAGCCGCCGCGCGTGCAGCATTTGCCGGGCGACGCGCATGCCGGCCGGCGTCTGGGGGTGCCGGCCCCAGTAGGTCCGGTCGCCCAGAACGGGATGCCCCATCCCGGCCAGGTGCTTGCGGATCTGGTGCGTGCGTCCGGTTTCGATGCGCAGGGCCAGGTGGGTGGCGTCGCCGTTCGCGTCCAGCACGCGGAATTCCGTCACCGCGCTCTCGCCGTCCACGGGCGCGCTGATCCGGCCGGTGGCCTCCGTCACGCGACCGGCCGCGACGGCGTGATACGTCTTCCGCACGCCGCGCGTGCGGAAAAGTTCCACCGCGGCCTGGCGCGCGGGCTCGCCCGCGGCGAGCCAGAGGCATCCGGAAGTGTCGCGGTCGAGCCGGTGCACGGCGCGCATTTCCGGACGGCCCGCGCGGCGCAGGCGCGTTTCCACGCTGCCGGGACCTTCGGAGAGGATGCCGGGCGGCTTGTCCACGATGACGTAGTCCGCGTCCTCGTAGAGCACGGGCAGGCGTCCCGGCGGAACGGCGGGCGGGCGTTCGATCTCGACGGCGTCGCGCTCGGCAAGCGCGTGGCGGGCCATCCACACGCGCCGGCGGTTGACGAAGACGCGCCGCTCGTCGAGCAGGCGCTTGGCTTCGCGGCCCGAAACGTTCAGGCGCGCCGCCAGGAAGTCGCGCAGCGGCGTGTTTTTTTCCTTGTGATTGACGATCAGACGCGTAGTTTTCACGGGTCCTGCGCAAATGATAGCCGAGCCTATGCCGGAACAGGAAGACAAAAGCCCCGCCGCGATCGAGGCCTGGCTGCTGGAGGCGGCCGACGCGGCCGTGCCGCCGCCGCCGGACCGCGTCCTGCGCATGGTGATGAAGGCGGCCGCGAGCGACGCCGCGCGCCTGGACGATTGCGCGGAGCTGTCCGCCGGCCTGCTGGCGCGCAGCGGCGCGCGCCGGGAGCTGGTGCGCCTGCTGCGCTTCTGGGCTGCCCGGAAACCCGGGGGCGCGCGGTTCGCGCCGGCCTGCCGCGCGGCGCTGGCGTCGGCCTTCGCCGACCGCGAGGGCGCCGAGTTCCTCAAGGTCTGCGGCTTCGAGACCGACGAGCCCCCTGAAGCGTGCCTGGCCCGCCTGGAAACGCTGGTGTCGCTGGCTGCCGGCGCGCTGTGCCACGACAAGACCTGGGGCTTCGGCGTCGTCAAGCGCGTCGACCCTTTCTACCGGAAGATCACCGTCGATTTCGTCCGCAAGCCCGGCCACCCGATGTCCTTCGCCTACGCGGCGCAGACGCTGGAGCCGGTGGGCGAAGATCACCTCCTCGCGCGCCGGCACCGCGACCCGGAGGCGCTGGCGGAGCTGATTGAAAGCGATCCGGCCGAACTGGTCCGGATTGCCCTGCGCAGCTACGGCCCGCTGACGGCGCCCGAGCTGCAGGACCTCCTGACCAGGGAGGCGCTCGGGGATCGTCCCTGGAAGCCTTTCTGGGAAGCCGCGCGCAAGGGCCTCAAAGCCGACGCCCTGGTGGACGTGCCCGCGCGGCGGAACGAGCCGCTGCGCCTGCTGGCGCGCGAGAAGGAGTACGGCGCCGGGTGGTTCGACGCGCTGGCCGGCGAGCGCGACCTGGCGACGATTCTGCGCATGGCGCAGGAGCTGGAGCGCGAGGCGGGCGCCGCGTCGCTCTCGCGCGAGCAACTGGCCGCGCTCGGCGCGCGCCTGGCGTTCGCGGCGCTGGGGGCGCGGGGCACCGACCCGGTGATCCTGGCGCGCGCCGTCATGGTCGCGCGGCGCTTCGCCGTGCCGCCCGAAGCGATGGATATCTGCGCGTCCGCCGCCCCGCTGCGGACGCCGGAGACCGTCACGGCGGCCGCGGAAGGACTGGGCGTGCGCGAGTTCGAGGCGCTGCTGGCGCTGCTGGCCGAGTGCGACCGGCCGGCGACGGTCGGGCTCGTGGCTGACGTGCTCGTCCGGCTGCCGGCGGCCGTGCTGAACGAAGCCACGTCTTTCCTGGCCGCGGAAGGCGCCGGCGACCGGGCCGCGGCGCTCGTGCGGGACACGGTGCGGTCCCGGACGGCGCCCGCGGAACTGATGCTGTGGGTCTGCCGCCGCGGCGACATCCGGCAGGCGTGGGACGTGGGCGACGCGGCCGGCCTGATGGGCCAGGCCATCGACGTGCTCGAAGGCCCGCGGCGCGAAGACCGCCTGCGCACCCTGAACCAGATCCGCGCCCTGTTCGAGGACCGGGCGTGGCTGGCCGCCGGAATGGGGGCGATGACGGCGGAGCAGAGGCGGACGCTTTTCATGCGCGTCAGCGCGTCGCACGGCTGGGACGAGGGCCGGCGCCGCACAATCATGGGCCGGATGATCAGGCTGTATCCGGACCTGAACGCCGCTTCCGCCGCCGCGCCCGAATCCGCCTCGCCGCCGCCCGCGGCCGCGCGGCTCACTTCCCGAAGGACTTACCGGCGGCGGCAGGACCAGCTGCGCGAGCTTCTGGAGGAGCTGATTCCCGCGAACAGCCGCGAGATCGGACACGCGCGGGGCTACGGCGACCTGAGCGAGAACTTCGAATACCAGGCGGCGAAAGACCACCAGAAGGTGCTCATGCAGCGCCAGCGCGACTGGGAAAGGGACTTGCGCGAGGTGCGCGAGACCGATTTCACGGGGCTGCCCGCGGAGCGGGCGGGAATCGGGACGCGCGTGGTCCTGGAACGCCCGGGGGGCGTGCGCGATGAGGTCAATATCCTGGGCGAATGGGACAACGATCCGCCGCGCCGCGTGATCTCGTGCCGGAGCCGGGTGGCCGAAGCCCTGGCCGGGCGCGCCGCCGGGGACGAAGTGACGCTGCCGTCGGAATCCGGCGAGGAAACCTGCCGCATCGCCGCGGTGGCGCCGCTTTCCGACGAGATACGGGCCTGGGCCGCGGAAGAGCCGCGGCGTTGACACGGTTGCGGCCGTGTGCTAGGTTGTTCGACCTTAATTCGCCTGGAGGAGAGAACATGGTTGCCAAGAAGAAGACCGGGAAGCCCGCCATCAGGAAGAAAAAGTCCGCAATCACCGCCGGGAAGAAGCCCTCCAAGCGGGCGGCGCCGGCAGGGAAGAAAGCCGCGGCGCGCAAAACTTCCGCCGTCCGCAAGGAGGAAGCATCCGCGCTGGCGGCCCGCGACCGGGAGCGCCTGAAAGACGCGCTGCTGGACTTGCGGGAACGGATCAACGGCCGGGTGGTCGCGCTGCGCGACGACTCTCTGCGGCGGAATGACCGCGTCAACACGGAGGAAGACGGCACGGACGCTTTCGAGCGGCAGTTCTGGCTGACCATTGCCAGTTCGGAGCAGGACTCGCTCTACGCCATCGACGAGGCCCTGCGGCGGCTGGCGGAAGGCAGCTACGGCGTGTGCTGCGAATGCTCCGGCCCGATCGAGAAACCGCGGCTGCATGCCCTGCCGTTCGTGACCACCTGCGTGTCGTGTCAGTCGCGACTGGAGAAGACGGGGCTCGCCAAACGGCGCGCGATGTAGGAACGGCCCGTTCGCGCCAGGCGTGTTGCACGGCCAGCAGTTCCGCCTGTGGCGCCGCGCGGGCCGGCCCGCAATGCTCATTCTCTGCGTCAGTTTCGCCGTCGCCCTGCTTGACCAGGCGACGAAGGTGATCGTCCGCGCGCGCCTCCCCGGCGATCCGCTGCGCGTCATCAGGGGCTTCTTTTCCCTGCGCTACGTCCAGAACACGGGCGCCGCCTGGGGCATGCTCGAGGGGCTCAACGACTGGCTGGTGGGCCTCTCGTTCGTGATGCTGGCCCTGATCGTGATCTTCCGCCGCTCGCTGCTGATCGACACCTTGACGCACCGCCTGGCGACGGGGCTGATGCTGGGCGGGATCGTCGGCAACCTGACCGACCGCCTGCGCCTGGGCTACGTCGTGGACTTCCTCGACTTCCATCTCCGGGGGCGGCATTTCCCGGCCTTCAACGTCGCCGACGCCGCGATCTGCGTGGGGGTCGGGCTGTACCTGTTCACGCAGTTCTTCGGGCACGCGCCGGAGGAGAAGAAGCTGCCGGCAACCACGTCGGAAACCTGACGCGGCACGAAGCTCCCGCGTGGTTTCACGGCCGCGAAGCCGGAGCTTCGCGGCGCGTCGAGGTGCTGTGAACGAGTTCGAGGCCTGCTTTCTTGTCGGCCCCACGGGCGTGGGCAAAACCGCGGTCGCGCAATGGATTGCCGAGCGCGGGCCCTACGAGATCGTCTCGGCCGACTCCATGCTGGTCTACCGCGGCATGGACATCGGCACCGCGAAGCCCTCGGCCGCGGAGCGGGCCGCGGTTCGCTACCACGGTCTGGACCTGGTGAATCCGGATCGCGAGTTCAGCGCGGCCGAATACCGCGCGCGCGTTCTGGAAGCGCTGCCGGGAATCCGCGCCCGCGGCCGCAAGGCCATCGTCGCGGGGGGCAGCGGCCTGTACGTGAAGGCCCTGCTCGGCGGCCTGCAGGCGGCGCCCCCGCGCCCGGAGCGGCGGCGCGCGTGGGAAGAACTGCTGGCGCGCGAGGGAGTCGAGGCGCTGGCGGACCTGCTCCGGGCGCGGGCGCCGGGCCTGCACGCGGCCCTCTCCGATCCGCGCAATCCGCGCCGCGTGATCCGCGCCCTCGAACAGGCCGAGGCGGGCCCGCCCGCCGCGCCGCGGACGTGGCGCGGCGCCGCGCCGGCGCCGCCCGCGGCGGGCCTGATCCTGCCGGGCCCGGAACTCAATTCCGCGATTGAGCGCCGCGTGGAAGCCATGTACGCTGCCGGCATTATCGAGGAGGTTCGCGGCCTGCTCGCGCGCTACGGAACGCTTTCGTCTTCGGCCATGCAGGCCATCGGCTACGCCGAGGCCGCGGCGGCGCTGCGCGGGGAGTGCAGCGCGGCGGAAGCGCGGGCGCGCACGATTCTCCGCACGCGCCGGCTGGCCAAGCGGCAGCGGACCTGGTTCAGGCACCAGATGGCGGTGCGGTGGATCGACGCGGCCGGCGCCGGGAGCGTGCCGGAAACGGCGCGCAGGGCGCTGGCGCACTGGGAAAAGCATGGACTCGCCCGAATCGCACGTGACTGAAGACCGACCCGGCGCGCGGGGCGCCGGGGAGTACCGCATCCCGTCCGCCGCGCCGCGGGTCCGGGACCTGCCGCCGCAGCTCCGCCCGCGCGAAGAGATGGCCCGGATCGGCGCCGAGAACATGTCCGAGGCCGGCCTGCTGGCGATCATCATGCGCGGCGGCGCCCGGGGCTGCAGCGCCGTCGAACTGGCCCAACGCCTGCTGACCGACCACGGCTCGCTCACGGCGCTGGCGCGCTGCTCCGTCGGGGAGCTGGCCGGGAACAAGCGCTACCAGGGCCTGGGCCCGGTGCGCTCGCAATGCCTGCACGCCGCGCTGGAGATCGGGCGGCGCATGACGCGCGAGGCCATGCCCAGGCGGGTGGTCATCCGCACCCCCGCGGACGTGGAGCGCGTGCTGGCCGACGAAGTCCGGCGGCTGGACACCGAGGCGTTCTGGGTCCTGCACCTGGACGCGAAGAACGGCTTGCGGGGACAGCCCCGCGAAGTCACGCGCGGGCTGCTGGACGGAAGCCTCGTGCACCCGCGCGAGGTCTTCAGGGAGGCCGTGCGGACCATGACCAAGGCCGTGCTGCTGGCCCACAACCATCCCTCGGGCGATCCGACGCCTTCGGCGGAGGATCTGCGGGTCACGCGCCAGATCGTGGAATCCGGCCGGGTGCTGGACATCACCGTCCTGGACCACGTCATCCTCAGCCGCCCCGGCGCGGAGGGCAGGCCCGCCTTCGTCAGCCTGCGCGAAGAGGGCCTCGTGCAATTCGGAAAGTGAGGGCGATGCGGGACGGGGAGAAACTCGCCTGCTGGAAGTTCCCGTGGGAGTGACGCCCTACAGGCGAACGGTCATTCCTTCCCGGGCCCAGAACACCGTGTCGGGGCATGTCTCGGCGCCCATCCGTCCGTGCCGGTCTTCCAGGGCCTGAAGCGCGGCGTCGTTGTGATCCGGGTCATGGTGAAAGACCGCCAGCCGCTTCACCCGGCAGCGGGCGGCCACGTCCAGCAGCGTGGGGAGGGAAGTGTGCCCGCGGCCGGCGCAGGCGGCGTACTCGGCGGCGGTGTATTGCCCGTCGCCGATCAGCAGGTCGGCGTCTTCCGCGAAGGCCAGGTAGGCGGCCGCGCGTTCGGGCATGTCGGCGCGCGGGGCGGCGCCGAACGTGCGGTCCAGCTCGACGTCCGTGGCGTATACGATGCGGCGCTCGCCGGCGCTGAGGCGGTAATGCACGCAGCCGCCGGGGTGGAAAACCTGCTCCATCCATTCCACGTTGGCCGGTCCGATGCGGATGTGCTCCGTGAACAGTTCGTGGATCGTGACGTCGGCGGCCAGCGCGCTCATGCCCACCGGGAAATACTCCTCGTCCATCTGGCCGCGCAGGATGGATTCGAGAAAGCGGCCCTTGCGCGGGCTGCCGTAGATGCTCAGCCGGACGCCTTCCATGTAGGCGGGCTCGAAGAAGGGCAGGCCCTGGATGTGGTCCCAGTGCGTGTGGCTCAGCAGCAGGTGCAGGTCCAGCCAGCGGCCGGTCTCCCGCCGCTCCCGCGCCAGGGCCAGGCCCAGCGCGCGAATGCCGGTGCCGGCGTCGAAGATGACGTCCACGTCGCCGTAGCGGACGGAGACGCACGAGGTGTTGCCGCCGTAAAGGCCGGTCTCCGGCCCGGGCGTGGCGATGGATCCGCGCGTGCCCCAGAACCTGACCTCGAAGACCTCTTCTTTTCCGACGGCCATCTCAAGGCCCGATCTTAGCGGCGGCTCCGCCGCAAGTCAAGAAGCCGACCCGCACTGTGCCGACCCGCACTGCATCGGGCGCGCACCCCGACCTTCCGTGCGGCGCGCGCCCGGAACGGTGCGCGCGGCTTCGCGCCAAGAAATCGGTTGTTCCCGCGCGGGGGCTCCGATAGAGTCGCCGGCATGGAATTGACGCGGACGGGCATCGGGTTCGACGCGCACCGCTTCGCCGCCGGCCGGCGGCTGGTGCTGGGCGGGGTGACGATCCCGCACGAGCGCGGCCTGGAGGGGCACTCGGACGCGGACGTGCTGTGCCACGCCGTGGCCGACGCGCTGCTGGGCGCGGTGGCCGCGGGCGACATCGGGCAGCATTTTCCCGACACCGATCCGCGCTGGAAGGACGCCGACAGCCTCGACCTGCTGAAGCGCGTGGCCGCGCTGCTGCGCGAGCGGGGCGCGCGCCCGGTCAACGTGGACGTCACCGTGCTCGCCGAGCGGCCGCGCCTGGCGCCGCACGCGGAGGCCATGCGCCGCAACCTGGCGGCCGCGATGGATATTCCCGTCGGGCGCGTGTCGGTCAAGGCCACCACCGTGGAGAAGATGGGCGCGCTGGGCCGCGAGGAGGGAATCGCCGCGCTGGCCGCCGCCGCGGTGGCGGAGGAACAAGCGGGGGAATAGGGCGCCGCCATGCAGATCTACAACACGCTCAGCCGCCGCATGGAGGAGTTCGCGCCCCTCGAGGCGGGCCGGGTCCGCTTCTACACGTGCGGCCCGACGGTCTACGACTACGCCCACATCGGCAACTACCGCGCCTACGTGTTCGAGGACGTCCTGCGCCGCACCCTCAAGCACTTCGGCTGGGCCGTGACGCAGGTCATGAACCTGACCGACGTGGACGACAAGACCATCCGCGGCGCGAAGGCGGCGGGCGTCCCGCTGTCCGAATACACGCGCCGCTACAAGCACGCCTTCTTCGCCGACCTGAAGACGCTGAATGTCGAGCCGGCCGAGCACTACCCCGAGGCCACCGCGCACGTGCCGGAGATGATCGCGCTGGTCTCCGCGCTGCTGGAGCGCGGGTATGCCTACCGCTCCGACGACGGCTCGGTCTACTTCCGGATCGCGGCTTTCCCGGAATACGGCAAGCTCGCGCACCTGGACCGGGAGGGGCTGCGGCCGGGCGCGCGCGTGGCGCAGGACGAGTACGAAAAGGACAACGCCGCGGATTTCGCGCTGTGGAAGGCCTGGAGCCCGGAGGACGGCGACGTCGCCTGGGACGCGCCCTGGGGCCGCGGCCGTCCGGGCTGGCACGTCGAGTGCTCGGCCATGAGCATGAAATACCTGGGCGAGAGCTTCGACCTGCATACCGGCGGGGTGGACAACATCTTCCCGCATCACGAGGACGAGATCGCCCAGAGCGAGGCGGCTACCGGCAAGCCTTTCGTCAAGTACTGGATGCACTGCGCGCACCTGATCGTCGAAGGCCAGAAGATGTCCAAGTCGCTGGGCAACTTCCATACGCTGCGCGACGTGCTCGAACGGGGCTACAGCGGGCGGGAGATCAGGTACGTCCTGCTGGCCGCGCACTACCGGCAGCCGCTGAACTTCACTTTCGCGGCGCTGGACGCGGCGCGGGCCGCGCTGGGCCGGCTGGACGAGTTCCGTCAGCGCGTCGAGGGGGCGGCGGGTCCCGCGCCGGGCGTCCTTCCGGAATGGGCCGCCGCGTGCCGGGCGCGCTTTGACGGCGCGCTGCGGCAGGATCTGAACATGCCCGAGGCCCTGGCGGCGCTGTTCGACATGGTGCGCGCCGGGCATCGCGCCATGGACGCCGCCGGCGGCGCGTGCCCCGGCGCGGAAGCCCTGCGGGAACTGCTGGGCTGTCTCGACGGCGTGCTGGGGCTGGGCGCGGGCGCGCGGGCCGACGCGGACGCCGAAGTCGAGGGCCTGCTCGCGCGGCGGCGCGCGGCGCGCGAACGCAAGGACTGGGCGGAGGCCGACCGCGTGCGCGCGCGGCTGGCCGCGGCGGGCTGGGAAGTGCGGGACACGGCGGACGGACAGAAGGTGACGCGGCGCGGCTGACGACCGGCAACCGGCAATCGAGAACCCACGCATGCGCGGCTTGTTCATAACGTTCGAGGGCCCGGAGGGCAGCGGCAAGACCACGCAGGCGCGGCGCCTGGCGGAGCGCCTGCGCGCCGCCGGCTGCGAGGTCGTCGCCACGCGCGAGCCGGGCGGCACGCGCACCGGCGAAGCCATCCGCGCGATCCTGCAGCACGATGCCGCCGCGGAAGCGCTCTATCCGGAAGCGGAAGCGCTCCTTTTCGCGGCCAGCCGGGCGCAGTTGGTCAACGCGGTGATCCTGCCGGCCCTGCGGCGGGGCGCCTGCGTGGTGTCCGACCGCTTTGCGGATTCCACCGTGGCCTACCAGGGCTACGGTCGCGGCTTCGACGTGCGGCACATGCTGGAGATCAACGCTTTTGCCGTGGGCGAGGCCGTGCCGGACCTGACGTTCCTGCTGGACGTCCCGGTGCGGGAAGGCGCCGAACGGGTGCGGCGGCGCAATGCGGCGCTGGGCGGCGGGCGGGACCGGTTCGAGCAGGAGAGCGAGGCCTTTCACGAGCGGGTCCGCGAGGGCTATCTCGCGCTGGCCGCGCGCGATCCGCGGCGCTTCCGCGTGGTGGACACCGGCCGGGAAGAAGACCGCGCCGCCGGAGAGATCTGGGAGCAGGCGCGCGCGCTGGTCGCGGCCCGCCTCGGCCCGCGGGGCGTCGCGGACGGAGCGGGCGCATGACGGCCGCGGAGGCACTCGAACGCCTCAAGGGCGCGTTCGCGGAGCAGCGCCTGGCGCAGGCCTATCTCCTGGACAGCGCCGACGCGGCGGGCGCCGCGGACCTGATCGCGCGCTTCCTGGAGATGGTGCTCTGCACCGGCGCCGCGCCGCCCTGCGGCCGCTGCCGGGCCTGCCGGCTCGTGAGGCAGGGCACCCATCCGGACGTCTTCCGGGTGGAGCCGGAAAAGACTTCGCGCCGCATTTCCATCGAGCAGATCCGCGCGCTGAGCGGCGACGTGTTCAAGACTTCCTACGCCGGCGGATGGAAGGCCTGCGTGGTGTCCGCGGCCGACCGGCTGACCGCGGAGGCGGCCAACGCTTTCCTGAAGACGCTGGAGGAGCCTCCGCCGCGCTGCGTGTTCTTCCTTGTCACCGACAGCCCCCAGGCCCTGCTGCCCACGATCCTGTCGCGCTGCCAGCGGATCGGCCTGTCGGACGCGGGCGTCGGCCTCCCGGACGAGACGCGCGCGCGGATCGCGGCGATTCTGGCGCGGGACGCGCCCGGCGGCGTGCTGGGCGGGCTGGCCAGGGGCGACGAACTGGCGCGGCTGCTGTCGGCCATGAAGAAGGCCGTCGCGGACGCCGAGAAGGAAAGCCTCGCCGACGAGGCCGTCGAAACGGAGGACGAAGTGCTCGAGGCGCGCATCAGCGCGCGCTACCGGGCCCTGCGCGGCGCGGTGATGCGGGTCGTGGAGACGTGGCATCGCGACGTGTTGCTTCTGACCGCCGGGGCGGGGGACGTCGACCTGGCCGAGCCCTCGCGGGCCGCGGATACGCGCCGCCAGGCCGCGGCCGTGGGCTACGCGGGGGCGCTGCGCCGGCTGCGCCTGGTCGAAGAGATGAACCGCCGGCTCGAGCGCAACATGCCGGAAGCGCAAGTCCTGGCGCTTGGCTTCTGCCGGATGCAATGCTAGAATTGCGGTTGGGGTGAAGTGAAACCATGGACCGGACGGCATACGTGGAGGTGGAGGGCGGGCCCCGGATGAGGTGCCGGATTCCCGAAGGACTGGCCATTCACGAAGGCGACCAGTGCGTCCTGGAAGCGGACCGGGTTCTGGAAATGGGCCGGCTGGCGGACATCGAGGAGACGGCCGTGCCGGCCGACCCCGCCCTGCCGCGCATCGTCCGGCGCGCCACGCTGCAGGACCAGGCCAGGGCGCACGAGAGCGCCGTGCGCAGCAAGATGGCGGCGGAAACCGTGGCGGACCGCGCCGCGAAGTACAGCCTCAAGATCGACCTGGTGCGCGTGCGCTTCAGCTTTGACGGCGGCGTGCTCATGGTCCTGTACACGTCCGACGAGCGCCCCGACTTCCGCGAGATGGTCAAAGAGCTCTCGGGGGACCTGCGCGCGCGGGTGGAGATGCACCAGATCGGCGTGCGCGACCAGGCCGGCATCGTCGGCGGCATGGGGCCCTGCGGGAGAGCGCTGTGCTGCTGCTCCTGGCTCCGCAACTTCGCGTCGGTCAACCTGCGCATGGCCAAGGTTCAGCACGTCTCGCTGAACCCGCTGAGCATCGGCGGATTGTGCGGGCGGCTGAAATGCTGCCTGCGGTACGAGTACGACTGCTACCGCGAGATGGCGCGGCAGCTTCCGCGCGACGGCGCCGCGGTGGAGTGTCCGGCCGGGTGCGGCCGGGTCCTGGACCTCAACGTGCTCGCGCAGAAGGTCAGGATCCGGCTGGAAGACCAGCGCACGGTGCAGTACGGGGCGTCGGAGGTGCGTGAGGTCGGCGCGGCCCAGGGGCCCCGCGCGGACGAAGAGCATGCCGGCGAGGAGGATGACGACAGGGTCGTGGGCTGAGCGGAGGAAGAACCATGAAGCTGATCAATGTCATCGTTCAGTTGCTGATCCTGGCGCTGCTGGCTTTCGTGGGGGCGCTTCTGCTGACGGCGCCTTTCTCGGGCGCGCGTTGGGATCTGTTGAAGGTCGGCCTCACCGGGCTGGGCCGCGTCAAGGCCGTGAGCGCGGGCCTGTTCCTGCTGTGCCTGGTGGCGCTTTTCGTGCTCACCGCGGTCCGGACGCGGCGGCCGCGCTACCTGACGTTCGACGCCGAGGGCGGCAAGGTGCGCATGAGCACCGAGGCCATCGCCGACTACGTGGCCAAGCTGGCCGCGGAGTTCCCTTCCGTGGTCAGGATGCGTCCGGAAATCGTGCCGCTGCGCCGCGCGCTGGACATCAACGTCGACGTGCGCGTCAAGGCGGGGCCCCAGATACACGAGGTCTGCGAGCTGCTGCAGCGCCGCGTCCGCGAAAGCGTCACCAACGGGCTCGGCATCGGGGAGATCCGGCGCGTCGTCGTCAGCGTGAGCGAAGTCGTGTCGGAGCACAAGCCGCAGTGAGGCGCCCCTGAGGTGAGACTGGAGGACGCTTTCCTTTGCCTGGTCCTGGACGTCGCGGCGGTCCCGGCGGACGGCGTGCCCGATCTGTGCGCCGCGGCCATCGCCGGGGGCGCGGACATGCTGCGGCTGCGCGGCGCGGCCGCGGCCGGGCGCGAGGCGGTGGCGCGCGCCGTGACGGTTTGCCGGCGGGACGACGCGCTGCTGGTGATCGGCGGCGACGCCGCCCTGGCGCGGGAGGTGGGGGCGGACGGCCTTCACCTTGACGCGGCGGACGCCGCGATCGCCGAGGCGCGCAGCCTGCTGGGCGAAGGCGGGATGGTGGGCCTGTCGTCGCGCACGCGCGACGAGGCGCGCCTGGCGGTGGCCGTGGGCGCCGATTACCTCGTGCACGAGGCCGGCGTGCGGTGCCGCTCGGACTTCGCCGATCTCGGCGCGCGGGCCGGCATTCCGCTGTTCGCGGGCGGCATCGCGGGCGTCGAGGAGGCGGGGCGCATGGTCGAAGCGGGTCTGCTGCGGCTGTGCCTGGACGCGGGCCGCCTCGACCCGGCCGGCGACCTGACGCGCCAGGTGGCGGCGTACTCGCGGCTGCTGGGAAGGAGCTTCTGAGCATGCCGGAGAACGGAACGGACGTGCGGCTCGTGGTGGTCGGCTCGATCGGCATCGATACGATCGAAACGCCGGCGCGGCGGCGCGCGGACGCGCTGGGCGGGTCGGCGAGCTACGCCTGCGCGGCGGCGTCGTTCTTCACCGGCGTGGGCATGGTCGGCGTGGTCGGCGCGGACTTCCCCGCCGAGTCCATCGCGCTGTACAAGGGCTTCGGAATCGACCTGGCCGGGCTCCGGCACGCGCCGGGCCGCACCTTCCGCTGGTCGGGCGTGTACGAGCCGGACATGATCAACCGCCGCACGCTGGCCACCGAGCTGAACGTGTTCGCGGACTTCCGTCCGGATCTTCCGGCGGCCTACCGCCGCGCCCCGATGCTGCTGCTGGGCAACATTTCGCCGGAACTGCAGCTGCACGTTCTGGAACAGACGCTCCAGGCGCGGTTCGTCATGGCGGATACGATGGATCTCTGGATCGCCACGGCCCGCCCCGCGCTGGATGAGGTCATCGCGCGCGTGCACATGCTGACGCTGAACGACGCCGAAGCGCGCCTGCTCACGGGGGAGCACAGCCTGCGCAAGTGCGCCGCGGCCGTGCTCGAGCGCGGGCCGCGCTACGTGGTCATCAAGAAGGGCGAGCACGGCGCCGTCCTCTTCTCGAAAACCGCCATTTTCATCGTGCCGGCTTACCCGGTCGAAGAGGTCGTCGACCCCACGGGCGCGGGCGACTGTTTCGCGGGCGGTTTCATGGGCCGGTTGTCGGCGGCCAGCAAGATCACCGACGCCGCGGTCAGGGAGGCGCTGCTGTTCGGCAGCGTGACTGGATCGTTCGGGGTGGAGGCCTTCGGGCTGGACGGGCTGGCCAACCTCGCGGGCGAAGACATTGAGCGCCGCGTCGGCGAATTGACCAGGATGCTCGCCTGGCAATGAGCGCAGAGCCATGCCACCGTTCGGCCTTCCGGCACGAACCGGCCCGGGCCGGCTGCAACCTGCGCCGCGGCGGCCGCTTGTGCCGCGACCGGGCGGCACGTTCGACGCGATCGCGGCGATGATGGGCGGGGCGGGCCGCAACGATGCCAGCCCGCGCGGCAGCGTGAGGAAAAACAGGCAGTGCGGCGAGGCGGCATGAATACGGATCCGGACACCGCGCAGCGACGGCCCGCGTGCCGTGCGTCACGCTTCCCCCCGGGCAGGGGGACGGCGCTGCGGGCGCTGGCGGCGTCGGCGTCGGGCCTGCTGCTGGCCGGCGCCTATCCCCCTTTCAGGAGCGGCGAGTCGGCCTGGCTGGCCTTCGTGCCGCTGCTGGTGATGGCGCGCTTTACACGGCCGCGGGAGGCCTTCCGGTGGGGTTTCCTGAGCGGGCTGACGTTCTGGCTGCTTACGCTGTCCTGGCTTTTGCGTTTGTGGCAGACCGGCCAGATGCCCGTCGCGGCGGCGCCGGCCGTGGCGCTGGGCTGGCTGGCGCTGGCGGCCTACTGCGCGCTGTACACGGGGGCCTTCGCCATGCTGGCCGCCTGGATCTTCGGCCTGACCGGCCTGGAGAACCGCGCGCGCAACGTCGGGCTGGTCCTGCTGCTGCCCGTGCTGTGGGTCGGACTGGAGTACGGCCGCGCGGAGCTCTGTACGGGCTTTCCCTGGAACCAGCTCGGCGTAAGCCAGTTCCGCAACCTGGCGGTGATCCAGGTCGCGGAGTGGGGCGGGGTATATGCGGTGTCGGCGGTGGTCATGGCGCTGAACGCGGCGCTGGCGCTGACGGTTCTGCGTCTGATCGCGGTGTACCGCGAAAACCGCCCGCGCCGCGCGCACTTCGAGCTGATGGCGGGTCTGCTGGCCGCCGCGCTGTGCTGGATGCACGGCATGCGCGCGGCGCCGCGCGCGCGCGCGGAACGCGCGCGGGGCGCGGCGGTGCGGGTGGCGGCGATCCAGCCCGGCATCGCGCAGGAACGCAAGTGGCCCGCCGGCTACGCGGAGGAGATCCACGCGCGCCTGAGGTATCTGACCGAGCTGGTGGCGCAGGGCACGCGGCCGGACCTGATTGTCTGGCCCGAGACGGCCGTGCCGGGGTTTGCCGCGCTGCCCGACGACGAGAGCGGACGGCTCGCGCGCGAGCTGGCCGAGGCGGGGCCGCCGATCCTGGCGGGGACCATGGACGTGGTCTTCGCCGGCGGCCGCGAGCTGTGGTTCAACAGCGCGATCCTCTTCGAGGCCGGCGGCGTCGCCTCGCAGGTCTACCGCAAGCGGCACCTCGTGCCGTTCGGCGAATACATTCCGTTCGACGACGCGATTCCCGCGCTCAAACGGGTCGCGCCGCTGGGCTTCAGTTGCGCGGCCGGCGCCACCAGCACCGTGTTCCGGCTGGCGTCGCCGCCGGTCACCTTCTCCACGCTGATCTGCTTCGAGGATACGGTGGCCCGGCTGGCGCGGCGGTCGGTGCTCAACGGCGCGGGCTTCCTGGTGGTGCAGACCAACGACGCCTGGTTCGACCGCACGCCCGGTCCGGTGCAGCACCTGAGCCACTGCGTGCTGCGGTGCGTGGAGAACCGCGTGGACGCCGTGCGCGCCGCCAACACCGGCGTAACCTGCATGATCGACGCGGCGGGCAGGGTGGAGACCATCGCCGCGGACGACTACGCGCTGGCGGCCATGGCCGGCAAAACCTCCGAGGTCCGGGCGCGGCCGCCCGGGGCGGCGCCGACCTTCTACACCCGGGTGGGCGACTGGGGTTTCGCCATTCCCTGCGCGGCGGTCACGGCCGCGCTACTGGGCGCAGCCATCTTTTCGGTCTTCAAAGGGGGGCGGGATGTGGTAGCCTCCCCCGATCGCGGGACGTAAGCGGCGCCTCCGCGGACGGGTACCCGGTGTCCGGCGTCCGGAAAACGACGCTTCCCGCCGCGGGCTCCGACAACCGAACACCGAAAACCGGAAAGCGGGAAAGATCCAGGCATGGAAGAACTGAAGACAAGACTGGCGGATCTGGGGCGGAAACTGGCCCGGATCAGGGGGTATCTTTGACGCGGAGCGGCGCGAGAAGCAGCTCGCGGAACTGGAGGAGCGCGCGGCCCGCCCCGATTTCTGGAACGACCAGGCGTCCGCGCGCGCGTCCGTCGAGGAGGCCAACCGCCACCGCGCCGCGCTCAAGCCCCTCGCGGAACTGAAGTCGGCCCTCGACGACGTGGCCGTCCTGATCGAGCTCGCGGAGAGCGAGAGCGACGAGGCGCATCGCCGGGAAGCCGCGGGCGAGGTCGAGGCGGCCCTGGGGCGTGCCGAGCGGCTGCGCGGCGCGCTCGAAACGCAGTGCCTGCTGGGGGGCGAGCTCGACGGGCACGACGCGTTCCTGACCCTGCACGCCGGCGCCGGCGGGACGGACTCCTGCGACTGGGCCGACATGCTGTTCCGCATGTACCGGCGCTACTGCCAGGAGCAGGACTACGCGGTCGAGGTGCTGGACTACCAGCCCGGCGACGAAGTGGGCATCCGCAGCGTGACTTTCGCCGTCACGGGGCCTTCCGCGTACGGCCGCATGAAGGCCGAGCGCGGGGTTCACCGCCTGGTGCGCATCAGCCCTTTCGACGCCAACAAGCGGCGGCATACTTCGTTCGCGGCCCTGGACGTGGTGGCCGACGTGGGCGATGACATCGAGGTCGAGATCAGCGAAGACGATCTGCGCGTGGATACCTACCGCTCCAGCGGGAAAGGCGGGCAGCACGTGAACACCACCGATTCCGCGGTGCGCCTCACGCACCTGCCCACCGGCATCCAGGTGGCCTGCCAGGCCGAGCGCTCGCAGCACAAGAACCGTTCCAGGGCCATGAAGATGCTGCGGGCGCGGCTGTACGAGCTGATGCAGGACCAGAAGCGGCGCGACATGGAGAAGATGTACGGCGAGAAGGGCGAGATCGCGTGGGGCAGCCAGATCCGCTCGTACGTGCTGCAGCCTTACACGCTGGTCAAGGACCACCGCACGGGCTGCGAGACGTCGAACGTCAACGCGGTCCTGGACGGCGCGCTGGCGCCGTTCATCGAAGCGTACCTGCGCCGGACGGCGGAGAAGAAATAAGCCTAGAAAGAGCAGTTCCCTCGCGCTGCGCGCGGGCCGGTTATTGGCGGCAATTGCCCGCTCAACCGCGGTTCAAGAAGGAGAAAACGTGGACGGAATCAAGGTCGGCATCGTCGGCTGCGGCAATATCAGCGGGATTTACTTCAGGATGATGCGGGAAGTCTACGGCCACATTCTCGACCTCGCCGCCTGCGCGGACCTCGACCCGCAGCGCGCCCGGGCGAAGGCCGCGGAGAACCCCGGCGTCAAGGCCATGACGGTCGGGAAACTGCTGAAGGATCCCGGGATCAGGATCGTGGTGAACCTGACGATCCCCAAGGCGCATTACGCCGTGGCCATGAAGGCGCTGAAAGCCGGCAAGCACGTGTACGGCGAGAAGCCGCTGACCGTCACGCGCGCGCAGGGGCGGCGCCTTCTGGCGCTGGCGAAGGAGAAGAACCTGCTGGTGGGCAACGCGCCGGACACGTTCATGGGCGGCGGCATCCAGACCTGCCGGAAGCTGATCGACGACGGCCTGATCGGCGACCCCGTGGGGGCCACGGCTTTCATGATGTGCCACGGCCACGAGAGCTGGCACCCCGACCCGGAGTTCTACTACGAGAAGGGCGGGGGACCGATGTTCGACATGGGGCCGTACTACCTGACGGCCCTGGTGAACCTGCTGGGACCGGTCAGGCGGGTGACGGGATCCGCCCGGATCAGCTTTCCGACGCGCACGATCACGAGCGCGAAGAAGCACGGCAAAGTCGTCCCGGTGGAGGTTCCGACGCATGTCGCCGCGGTGATGGATTTCGCGAACGGCGCGATCGGCACGCTCGTCACCAGCTTCGACGTGTGGGCGCATGACCTGCCCTGCATACAGGTGTACGGCAGCAAGGGCTCGCTGCAGGTTCCGGATCCGAACGGTTTCGGAGGCCCGGTGAAAATGCGCCTGCAGGGCGAGAGGGAGTGGAAGGAGGTGGCGCTGACGCACGTCGCCGACATCAACCGCGGCACGGGCGTGGCCGACATGGCCTGCGCGCTGCTTCGGCCGGGCCGTCCGCACCGCGCGAGCGGCGCGCTGGCGTTTCACGTTCTGGACATCATGCACGCCGTGCACGAAGCTTCGCTGAAGGGGCGGCACGTCATGCTCGGGAGTTCCTGCGCGCGGCCGCCGGCCCTCCCGGCCGGCCTGGCCAGGGGCGCGCTGGACCCGTAGAGCGCGCCTCCGCCCGCGCGTTCCGACAGGCTCGCGCCGGTTCGCCTGCCGTTCGCGGCGGCCCGGCGGGGGCCTCACGCCGCGGCGGGCGGACGTCCCTCCCGCGCCCGTCATCCCATCACGACTTCGACCTTGTGGGTCTTGCCGTCGCGGAAGTCGGGCAGCGTGCGGCCCTCGATTTTCCGGCCGTCAACCGCGACGCTGCGCACGCCCTTGCTCACGTGCGAGGGATTGGTCACCTCGATCCGGTAGACGGCGTTGCGGAACCTGCGCCGCACCTTGAACCCGTCCCACTCCTTCGGGATGCAGGGGTCGATCAGCAGGCCGTCGTAGCCGGGCTTGATTCCGAGGATGTACTGCGAGACCGCGAGGAAGGACGACGCGGCCGTTCCGGTGAGCCAGGAGTTCTTGGCCTCGCCGAAGCGCGCGGAATCCGGCCCCGCGATCATCTGGGCGTAGACGTACGGCTCGCAGCGGTGGACGTCGCTGATCTCCTCGCGCTCCGCCGGGCAGATGGACCTGTAGTATTCCATGGCCCGGTCGCCGCGGCCCACGTTGCACTCCGAGATGGTCAGCCATCCCGTGGGCTGGCAGAAGATGCCGGCGTTTTCCTTCACTCCCGGCGGGTAGGAGGTCATCTCGCCCCAGTAGAAGTTGTACGCGGTGTAGGCGGGCTGCTGCAGGACTATGCCGTGGCGCGAGAAAAGGCGCTCTTTGACGGCGTCCAGGGCCCGGGCGAGCATGCCGTTCTCCTTGCCCACCTCGGCCATGCCGATCCAGCCGTGCGATTCCGCGAAGATCTGCCCTTCCGCGTTGTGCCGCGAACCGATCTTCTTTCCGAACCGGTCGAAAGCGCGCACGAACCATTCGCCGTCCCAGGCGTGCCTGACGATCGCGTCCCGCATCGCCTGCGCGGCCCGGGCGGCCATCCGGGCGTTTTTCGCGTCCTTCCTGTGCTCGGCCATGCGCATGAACTCGCTCGCCGCCCAGACAAACTGCCCGGCGATCATCAGGCTTTCGGGCACGCTGCCGATCTCGTCGTTCAGGCTGGCGTGCGTGGCGTCGCCCTGGAAGGTGTCGCCGGGCTTGATGCCGGTCATGATCAGGTTCAGGCAGTCGTTCCAGTCCGCGCGCCCGATGAGCGGCAGGCCGTGCGGGCCGCGGTTCCTCATGATGTGCCTGACCGAGATGATCAGGTGCTCGTAGAGCGTGGCGGTTTCGTCCGGGTTGTTGTCGAACTGGGCCTGCTCGTCCAGGATCGACCAGTCGCCCGTTTCCTTGATGTAGGTGGCCGTTCCCAGGATCAGCCACAGCGGGTCGTCGTTGAACCCCACGCCGATGGTGGCGTTGCCCTTCTTGTCGAGCGGCTGGTACTGGTGGTACGTCGCCCCGTTCCGCCACTGGATCGCCGCGAGATCGAGAATCCGCTGCCGCGACCGCTCCGGCGGCATGATGTGCACCGCGCCGTAGAGATCCTGGCAGGCGTCGCGGTAGCCGATGCCGCGCCCGATTCCCGTCTCGTAGTAGGAGGTCGAGCGGGCCATGTTGTAGGTCGTGACGCACTGGTACTGGTTCCAGGTGTTGACCATCATGTTCAGGTTCTCGTACGGCGTTTCCGCCTGGAAGCGTCCGGTAAGGTCGTCCCATTCCCTGGCCAGGGCCCTGAAAGCCTGCTCCGAATTGCGCCGCTTGAGGTACTTCCCGATCGTGGCCCTGACGCGTTTCTTGTTCAGCACGCCGGGCGCGCTGAACTTCTCGTCTTCGGGATTCTCCGCGTAGCCCAGCAGGAAGTTCAGCTTCTTCGTTTCGCCCGGCTTGAGCGTCATGCGGATGGAGTGCGAGCCGCAGGGATTCCATCCGCAGGCGACGGAGTTTCCGCTCCGGCCTTCGGCCACGGCGCGGGGCTCGTGGAAGCCGTTGTACCTGCCGAGAAAGGCCTCGGAATCGGTGTCGTAGCCGTCGATCTTCTCGCTTGCGGCGAAGTACGCGAAGTGGCTGCGCCGTTCGCGGTATTCCGTCACGTGGTAAATGGTGCTGCCGTCGATCTCGACCTCGCCGAGGTTGAGGGTGCGCTGGAGGTTGGTGGCGTCGTTGAGGGCCTCCCAGAGGCAGAACTCGACAAAGCTGAACAGGGTGAAGGTTCTCGTCCCGCGGCCGGTATTCGTTACGTCGGTTTCCCAGATTTCGCAGCTTTCGTTGAAGGGAACGAAGTAGCGCGTCGCGACCCGGATGCCGTCCTTCTCGCCGGTTATGACGGTGTAGCCCAATCCGTGACGGCATTCGTAGAAATCGAGATCGGCCTTGACCGGCATCCAGCCCGGCGCCCAGAACTTGCGCGTCCGCTCGTCCCTGACGTACAGGTAGCGCCCGCCCGAATCCATGGGGACATTGTTGTAGCGGTAGCGGGTGATGCGGCGTTTGCGGGCGTCGATCATGAAGCAGTAGCCGCCGCCCGAATTGGAGATCATGCCGAAGAACTCCTGCGTGCCCAGGTAGTTGATCCAGGGCAGGGGGGTGGCGGGGTTCCGGATCACGTATTCGCGCCTGGACCGGTCGAAATGGCCGTACTTCACGGGCAGCTCCTTTCAGCCGGCGATGCCGGCAAACGCATGCCGGCCGGCGGCGACGGGCAAGCGCCTCCCGGAGGCAAAGGGCACGCGCCCGTTCGAAGCTTTCCGGGAAAGCGTTGTCACGGGCGGGAAAAGTGGCGAAAATCGGACGCCTGCGTCAAGCATGGAGTGCGCCGCGAAGCGGAGCCCGACCCGACGGGCGGCGACGCCGAAGGACATGGCCGTCGGATTTCCGCGGAAGCGCGCCGGCTTCAGCGCTCCCAGGTGATGCGGACCGACTTGTCGCCGTCGGGGTATTGCACGTCCAGCTCGCCTTTGTAGGCGCGCGAAACGGCTTCGCCGATCCGCCGCGCCACGTGAATGCCGGTGGTCGTGATCAGGGCGTGACTGTTCGCCTCCTTGATCTCGATCAGGCGCTCCAGAGGATGCTGGGCCTTCTCCTGCTCCTCGACGTGGCGGGCGAGGCTCAGCAGTTCCTCGCGGTGTTCCCTGAAGAAATCGCCCTTGAGATGCACGTGGCCCGCCGGCATGCGTTCGGCCGCGCGGCGGCAGGCCGGGCAGACGGTCTCCTGGCTGCCCTCCGGCCGTTCCCGCCAGCACCATCGTCCTCCCGCGAAGACCGCCGCGCACTCCGTGCACACGGTCGGCTCGGGCCACTTGCCGCGTTCCTGGTATACGTCGTGTCGCTTCTCCTTGATATAACGGTCTTTCCTTCCGTGCGCGCCTCTGTCCATATCACGCTCCTTTCGGCCGGAGGCCGGACGAATCAGCGGGCAAAATCGAGCACCCGCGGCTTGACCAGCCGCGCAAAGTCGCCGTAGGCGAGCTTGACCAGCTCCGTATGCGAACCGGCATTGAAGGCGATCTGCGCATCGCGTGTCAGTTCGGTCTCCACGTACACGTCCACGCCGTACAGGTTCCCGAACGGGGGCATGGCGCCGGGTTCACAGCCTGGGAACAGGTCCGTGAATTCCTTCTCCTGAGCCAGTTCGGCCCGCTTGACGCCGATGCCCCGCGCCAGCCGGTCGAAGTCGACCTGGCGGGAGGCCGGGAGCACGGCCATGGCCATCCGGCCGTCGGCCTTGACCATTACGGTCTTGGCCAGCTCTTTCCCCGGCACTTCGGCGCTGGCGGCGATCTCCTGCGCCGTGTAGGCCTTCGAGTGGCTGATGACCACGTACTTCACACCGTTGCCGTCGAGAAAGGCTCTGAGATTCTGGACAGGCATGGCGCCCTCCTTTCCGGGGAGGGACGCAATCCGTCCTCCCCTGCGCCAAAGTGTAACGCGGTTCCCCGGCGTGACAAGCCAAATAAACACTCAGTCAGAAACACTCAGGGTCAGACCGAGAAAATAGAAAATAGCTTGACGCTGGGACGGCGCGGTGGGACGTTGGGCGGATGCCGAGGCCATGGAGGATTCGTTTCCCGGGGGCGAAGTACCATGTGACCGTGCGTGGCAACGCGCGGCAGACGATCTACCACGCGCAGAGCGACTACCGGCGTTTCATGGAGCAACTGACGTCGGCGCTGGAGCGCGACGAAGTCGTGCTGTACGCCTACTGTCTGCTGCCGAACCACGGACACCTGCTGGTCGAGACGCCGCTGGGCAATATCCATCGGTTCATGCAACGGCTCAATACGGCCTACGGCATGTACCGTCGCTACAAGCGTAATCGGCCCGGGCACTGTTTTCAGGGGCGCTACGGGGCGAAGCTGGTCGGGGGCGATGAGTACATTTTGCGCGTAAGCCGCTACATCCACCTCAACCCGGTCAGGATCAAGCGCATGGAGGCGGCAAGTGCGAGCGAGAAGACTGCCTGTCTCAACGACTACCCCTGGAGCAGCTACGGCGGCTATGTCGACGGCAAGAGAATTGAAGAGATTGTCAACTACCGCTGGCTGCGTCTGATGGATCGGAGTACGCCGGGACGGTCGAGGATCGCCTACCGGGCCTACGTGGAGTCGATGGTCGACGGCGAAGACCCCGTACTGAAGGAGGCGATGGGTGCGAGCTGCTACGCGATCGGCGACGGGGAATTCCGGGCGCAGGTCCATGGGGAGCTGCGGGAGGTGAGGCTGAACAAAGGCGCGTACGGCGATATCGCCTGGCCGCTGGAGCGGGAGCCGGACATGGACGTGGTCACACAGACGGTCGCCGGCGAACTGGGTGCGGACGTGCAGGAACTGCGGAGGCACGGGCGGCGCGCCGGGGTGGCGAAGATGATCGCCATCGAGCTGTGTTGCCGGCTCTGCGGCAAGAGTCAGCGGGAGGTCGGCCGGAGCTTCGGCTACAAGGGCAACGGGGCAGTGGGCAAGCAGCGCGCGAAGCTCAGGGAACTGATGGCCGGCGACGAAGCCCTGCGCCGCCAACTGACGCGGCTGCGGAAGAAACTGGCTGAAGGGTAATTTCTATTTTCTCGGTCTGACCCTGGAGAGCCGTGGTACCGCAAGGCGGCCGCGCAGGGCTGTGAGCCCGCCGCGGACGCGCTGCGGGAAATGGGGGCGGCGGACTGAACGGCCGCGGCCTTCAACTCGTCTGCAGGGGCGTGCGCTCGGACGCTTTCAGTTCGATTTCCCGGATGGCGCCGCCCGGCAGACGCACGCGGTACGCGCCGGGGCGATCGGCGGTCAGGCAGGCCGCGGTCAGCCGGCCGTCCCGCCAGGTCAGATCCACGGTCACGCCGCCGCGGGCGCGCAAGCCCTTCACCGCTCCATGGGGCCATCCCGGCGGCAAAGCCGGGAGCAGGTCGATGACGCTGTCGTGGCTCTGCAGAAGCATCTCCGCCATGCCGGCCGTGGCGCCGAAGTTGCCGTCGATCTGAAACGGCGGATGGTCGTCGAACAGGTTCCGGAGCGTTTTCTCGCGCAGCAGGCCCAGGATGTGCGCGCGGGCCGCGGCACCGTCGCCGAGCCGCGCCAGGAAGTTGATCAGCCACGCCTTGCTCCAGCCCGTGTGCCCGCCGCCGTGCGCCAGACGCCGGTCCACCGTGGCGCGCGCCGCGGCGAACAGCTCCGGCGTCCGCCCCCGCGTGATCTGCGCCAGCGGCTGAAGGCCGATGAGCGACGAGATGTGCCGGTGTCCCGGCTCGCACTCCTCGTAGTCCTCGATCCATTCCTGCACGATGCCCAGCCGCGGGCTGACCACGACCGGCGCCAGCCGCGCCTTGACGTCGCGCAGCCGCGCCGCGAAGGCGGGATCGTCGATTCCCAGCAGATCCATGGCCTCCCGGCAGTCGTCGACGAGCTGCGCGATGAGCGACAGGTCCATGGTGGCCCCGTAGGTGAACATGCTGTGCGAGCCGTCGGCCGCGACGAACACGTTCTCCGGCGAATGGCTGGGGCTGGTGACCAGCCGGCCGGGGCAGGCGGAGCCGGCCGGCGCTTCGATCAGGAAGTCGCAGGCGAAGGCGACCGCGCCGCGCATCAGCGGCCAGAGGCGCTCCGCCAGCAGCCGCCGGTCGCCGCTGAAACGGTAGTGTTCCATGCAGTGCGTCGCCAGCCAGATCGCGCCCATCGGCCAGATGCCGCACGCGCCGTCCATCGGCTCCACGCAGCCGTGAACGTCGCAGACGTGGTGCGCCACCCAGCCGCCGCAGTCGTACAGCTTGCGGGCGGCCTCGCGGCCCGCCGGTTCGATCAGGCTCATCCAGCGGAACAGCGGCTCCTGGCATTCGATCAGGTTCGCCGGACCCGCGGGCCAGTAGTTCATCTGCATGTTGATGTTGGTGTGATAGTCGCTGTCCCACGGGGCCGCCATGTGCTGACACCACACGCCCTGCAGGTTGGCCGGCAGCGAGCCGGGGCGGCTGCAGCTCATGAGCAGGTAGCGTCCGTAGTGAAAGTAGAGCGCCTCCAGGCCGGGGTCTTCCGCGCCATTCTTCACGCGGTCGAGGCGCTCGTCGGTCGGCAGCTCGTCGCCGGGCGAGGCGGGCAGTTCGAGCCTGACGCGCTCGAAGAGCCGGCGGTGCGCCGCGACGTGATCGGCGCGCAGGCGCTCCCAGCTCTTGCCCGCGGCGGCGGCCATCGCGGCGCGGCACTTCGCCACGGGATCGGCCGACAGATCGCCGGGCGCCACGTAGGAGGTCGCGGCCGCCAGCCGCAGCTCCACGGCGTCGGCGCCGCGCACGCGCAGGCAGTCCTCGTCGGCGGCGAGCGTCCCGCCGGTCGCGCGGGCGTGCAGAAGCATCGCAAAGCGCATGCCGCCGCGCGTCAGGCGGCCGGTCAGCAGCAGGCGGCCGTCCGACGAGGCTTCGCGCGAGCGCACGTCCTGTGCGCGCTGCAGGTTCAGATCCACATCGCCCTTGCCGGGGTCGAAGACGATGCGCGTGCAAATCAGATCATCCGGCTTCGAGCAGAAGTGCTCCCGCCGCTGCCGGACGTTGCGGCAGTTGAACCGCGTGGTGGCGATGCCGGTGGAGAGGTCGAGGTCGCGCTCGTAGTCGTGGACGGCATAGACGACTTCCCACCACGGGCCGCCGGGCTTGGGGTTGAAGAACCCCATCTCGTGGCTGGGGCGGACCTTGCCGCCGGCCCAGTCGATCACCAGCTCGCCAGCGCTCTGGTAGGAATCGATGTTGCGCTCGGGCGAAAGCAGCGCTTGCTCCGCCAGCGCGTAGGCCTCGGCATTCCGGCCGGCGAAGAGCAGCTCGCGTATCCGCGGCAACTCCTGCCTGGCCCGCGGATTGCACCGGTCGAAACGCCGGCCTTCCCACAGGGATTCCTCGTTGACCTGGATCGCCTCGCGCGCCACGCGGCCGAAGACCATGGCGCCGAGGCGGCCGTTGCCGAGCGGCAGGGCATGATTCCACTCCCAGGCGTGAGTCCGATACAGCAGGCGAACGGGCGAAGACACAGCGGGTGTTTGCATGGTTGTCGGTTAATCCTCATCCCGGATCTGCGCCGGGGCAATGTCGCGGCCGGTCATGCGGATCTCGATTCCGTTCGGAGGCGCAGACACTGCCACGAACCGCCGCGCGGGGGCAAGGGAATTGCGGCGTTCTCCGTGATGCCTCAGTCACACGGTGGGAAACCGCAATAGGGCGGGGCCTCCCGCCGTCGCCCTTCGGGCTCTGGCGGGCAGGCCGGCCCCGCCGTGGCGGACCGGGACGGTCCGCCCTACCGTTGCTCCCCCCTGCTTCACCGAGGCCTTGCCGTTTTCCCGCCTTGATTTCGGCCGCGACCCCGGATAGCCTGACGGCCGTTTCCAGGGGTAAAGCGTGAACGGGGCGGAGACCGGCCGGCCGGGAGGATTGCGCGTCTCCCGCGCGGGCAGGATGGGGAACGCCGACTGACCGGAGGAAGCGGGATGTTCAGAGACCTTGTCGTCAGCACGCGGAGCCACCGTCGGTTTGACGGCAGGACCGCGATCGACCGTGGAACGCTCGAGGAGCTCGTGGACCTGGCCAGGCTTTCCGCCTCGGGCGGAAACCTTCAGCCGCTCAAGTACATCCTGTCCTGCGACTCCGCCAGGAACGCCGCGATCTTTCCGCATCTGGCCTGGGCCGCCTACCTCAAGGACTGGGACGGGCCCGCCGAAGGCGAGCGGCCGGCGGCGTATATCGTCATTCTGTGCGACAAGCGCATATCAGCCGCTCCGGGGTGCGATCACGGGATAGCCGCGCAGACGATCCTGCTGGGCGCCACCGCCAAGGGCCTGCGCGGGTGCCTGTTGGGCTCGATCAAGCGGGAGGCCCTGCGCAGTGCGCTCGCCATACCGGAGCACTTCGACATACTGCTCGTGGCGGCCCTGGGCAAGGCGGCCGAGGAAGTCCGGATCGACAAAATCCCCGCGGACGGAAGCATCAAGTACTGGCGCGACGCCGCCGGCGTGCATCACGTTCCCAAACGTTCGCTCGGCGAGATCATCGTCGGCTGAGCGTCATCTACGCCATGAGCTGCTGCCCTTCGACGAGGTCGCGGAACAGGCCGGGCCGGGCGGCAAGGTCGGCGTAGGCGCCGTCCTGGACGATGCGGCCCTCCTTGATCACGATGATGCGGTCGCAGTCCTTCACCGTGGCCAGGCGGTGGGCGATGATAATCGCGGTGCGCCCGGCGCAGATCTTGCCGATCGTCTCCTGGACGAGGCGTTCGCTGAGCGTATCCAGCGCGCTGGTGGCTTCGTCGAACAGCAGGAACGGCGCGTCGGCCAGGATCGCGCGGGCGATTGCCAGGCGCTGGCGCTGTCCGCCGGAGAGATTCGCGCCGCCTTCGCCGACCCTGGTGTCCAGCCCTTCCGGGAGCTGGCTGATGAACTCCCAGGCGTTGGCCTGCCGGCAGACGCGCTCCAGCAGGGCGTCATCGGCGTCGATCCGGGCCACCTTCAGGTTCTGGCGCAGGGTGGTGCGGAAGATGAACGGATCCTGCGGCACCACGCCGAAGCGGCGGCGGACTTCGGCGCCCACGCAGTGGCGCAAGTCCACGCCCGCGATCGAGACGCGGCCCCGGTCAGGATCGTACATGCGCAGCAGGAGCATCGCCATGGTGCTCTTGCCCCCGCCCGAGGGGCCCACCAGCGCCACGCGCTGGCCGTAGGGGATGCGCGCGTCGATGCCGTTGAGCACCGTTCTTTCCTCGTAGGCGAAGTGCACGCCCCGGAACTCCACTTCGCCGGCCGCGGGCACGGGCAGCTCCGTGCCGACGGGGTCGGGGGTGGTGCTGGCGGCGCGCATCACTTCGCTGATGCGCTCGATCGAGGCCTGGGCGCCGCCGAAGAGCGTGAACGCCTGGCTGAGCATCACGAACGGCCCCTGCAGCTGGGAGTAGGCCATCAGGAAGCCGGTGACCTCGCCGACGGTAATGTGGCCGCCCGCGTGCCGCCAGACGCAGACCGTCATCAGCACCGCGAAGAACAGGTAGTCGACGGTTTCCTGCTTCATGTATTCGACGTGGAACTTGACGTCGCGCTCGTAGCTCTTGGTCGCGATCATGCGCACCTGCGCGCCGAACTCCCGCGAGGCGCTGTCCTCCATGGCGTGCAGCTTCACCGCGCGGGTGCCGCGCAGGAGGTCGGCGACCGACCCCGTCACCGAGGCCTCGATCTGCTGGAATTCGCGCTGGAGGGCCCTGTAGCGGCGCCGGGCGCGCTCCATCAGCGCGACCTTTACCGCCACCATGACCGCCAGCACGCAGGTCAGGACCCAGTCCCAGCCGAGCGTGATGGCCACCGCCGAGAACACCGTGACCACGGCGCCGGCGAAGTTCATCGAGCAGTGCTGGTAGAACTGCACGACCTGGCCCAGCGGCGAGCCGAACAGGTAGCTGAACAGTTCGCCGGAGGAGCGCTTGATGTGAAAGCGCAGGCAGAGGTGGTTGACCCGGCGGAAGAACTGCTCGCGCATGACCGTCAGCATCCGCTCGCGAACCCAGGTGAAGATGCGGTAGCCGGCGTGCCAGGTGAGCATGCGTCCGAAGACCGACACCAGGAAGTAGGCTGTCGACAGCACGGCCAGCCGCGCCGGCAGCACGTCTTCGAGGCGCAACGCGCGCATCGCCAGGCTGAGGAACCACGGCGCCTTCTCGTGCCGCAGCACCCAGTCCACCAGCCAGGCCGCGGCGAAGATCTGAAAGGTGATGGCGAAGCCGTGCAGGGCGTTCAGGGTCGTGGCGGCGGCAAGGTGCCCGAGGTACGGCCGCAGCAGGGGGCCGATCACGCCCCACACGCCCGCGGAAGGCGCGTCGCCGCCGGCGCGGTGCGAGGGATTCGCCGTGCGGCTCACGGCCGGGCTCCTTCGGGCGGAAGCGGCGCCGCGCGCAACAGGATCCGCAGCGCCGCGGCGCGCCGTTCGGCCGCGCCGCCGCGCGGGGCGGGGAGGCGGTGAAGTTCCCACGCGATCGGAAACGCGATGCCCTGCCCGATCTCAAGCGCGCTCTTCCACGCCGAACGGCCCGGTTTCGACACGATGACGCTTGGCATGGCGAGAATCCATCCGGCCTGGACCGGGAGTCAACGTTGCGCTCGCTTCCCCGCCTCCGCCGGCGCCGGGAGGCCCGCGCATCAGGGCTTCCGCCCCCTCCGGTGTAGCATGCGTCTTTTCACGGGTTCCGGCGCCCCTTGCCGAGGGCCACGGCGCACAGGGCGCGGCCCGGAAGATCGATCCGCCGCTTCACGCCGTCGAGCGTGATCTCGGCCGCGCGCGGCCCTTCGAGGTTGCGGAGCAGCAGGCAGAACCGGCCGTCGGGGTTGCGGAAGCAGGCCGTGCCGAGCAACTGGCTGAAGCTGCGCACGCGGACCGCGCCGGGCTTCACGTTCGCGCCCAGGAGGCGGAAGACGCGGTAGTCCGGATTGAGCGCCAGCTCCTGTTTTGCGCCGTGGGCCGTGCACATGGCGTTCTGCCTCCAGCCCCAGGTGCTGGCCGGGTTCTCGCCCAGCACCGTATTCCAGTAGGTGAACACCGACGCGCCCGCCGCCGCGTAGCCCAGGAAGTCGTCGAACAGGCCGGCGGCTTCGACCTCGCTGTTCGCGCCGCCGTGGCAGACGGTCTCGGTGTGCATGACGCGGGCGCCGGGATACAGCAGGCGGAGATCGTCGATCGGCCGCGGAAAGCTGTACTGGAAGGCCGCGCCCTTGACAAAGGCGCGGAACCGGGGATCGCGGAAGCAGTCGTGCGCCTGGAGGCCGCTGACGGTCCGGAAGGTGCCGGCCCAGACCTCGGTCCTGATCCGGTGCGCGGCGAACTCCGGCTTGAGGTACTTCAGGTGGAAGCGCACGAAAAGCTCCGGCGTCCAGCGGCAGCTCGGGAACGGCGCGGGCGAATCCATCTCGTTCTGCACCATGAGCCGGTCGATCCTGACGCCTTCCCCGGCGTAGGCCTGGACAAAGAGGCGCAAGTACCGCGCATAGGCTTTGAGCACGCGCGGCTCGTCGCGCAGTTCGCAGCTCTCGACCCCGTCCATGCGCCCGCTCTTCTTCATCCAGCCGGGCGGGCTCCACGGGCTGGCGTGCACCCGCAGGCCCGGGTTCACGGCCTTGGCCGCCCGGACATAAGGGATCAGACACTGCCGGTCGCGCTCGATCGAGAAACGGGCCATGGCATAGTCGCCGGGGGTTTCCGCGAAGCTGTAGGCGCCCAGCGCGAAGTCGCTGGCGCCGACCGGCAGACGGATCCACGAAAGCCGCGCGCCCCTGGCGCCGAAGACCGCGTCGAAGAAACGTTTCCGGAGCCCGGACGGCAGCCGGCCGAGCGCCTGCACGCCCAGCTCGCTGACTGCCCCGCCGAGCCCTTCCCATGTCTGGAAGGCCTGCCTGGAACAGATTTCGACCCGCACGGACTGACTGTCCTGAAGCGGCTGGTTTGCATGGTTCCACCAGCTCACGCCCCTGACGGACTCGCGGGTAATTGCCGGCGGCAACGGTACGTGATCGGTCATGCGACTGCCCCCTGAAACCTGCCTCCTGCCTCCTGCCCCCTGCCTCCTGAACCCTTCCCCCTCCCTCACCGCGACTCGGCGCGCTCGGCGCCGGCGCGGGCGGCGTCAAGCCACGGGCGGGCGTCCCCGACGTGCTCCATGGCGCCGGAATTGAAGATGAAGCGCGTGCCCGCCGGCGCCCGGCGCAAGAGAACCGGCACGTCCTCCGCGGCAATCCAGCCGGGGACCATGACCGGCCCTTCGGGGCCGCCCAGCACCGCGTGAGCGCTGTCCTCATCCCATGTCACGCCGGTCGGAACCCGGTTGAAGGCGTAAAAGCCGGGGATGCGGCGAAACAGGTGGAACTGATGCCGGGCGTTGGCGCAGCAGTGCATTCCAATGGAGCCGAAAGCCGCCGAAAGCGCCGTCAGCTCCGGCAGGCAGAACTCCTCGAACATCTCCGGACTCATCGCGCCGCATTCGTCGTTGGAAACCCACGGGCCCATGTCCGGCGGCGTCCACGTGGAAGGACAGTGTCCGAAGGTGGTGTTCGGAAACTCGCGGCGATAGGCGGCGATGAATTGGCGCAGGAGCCCGGCGCACTTGGCCGCCAGGCGCTTCACCGCGTCCGGAGACTCGACCATGGAACAGAACAGATCGGTCTTGTCCCAGAGAATGCAGGCCGTGTCGAAGCCGGTCTGCATGTCCGGAGGGCCGATGGCGACATCCGGTCCGACCTCGCGCCGCAGGGCGGCCGCCAGTTCCAGCACGCGCATCAGCGGCCGGCAATTCTCGAGCTTCGCTTCCGGGATGCGGTCCGCGTCGGCGGCGCTCGCCACGCAGGGCTCGGCATAGGGGTTGCTGTCGGGATAGAAATGCGGCCGGGCGCCAAAGCAGGTCGCGTAGATGTGCGTGCCGGTAAGGATTCGCAGGAACGGCACCGCGTCATCGCCGGCCGCCTCGGAGAGCGCGACCCAGCGGCGATAGTCCTCGACAAAGGCCGGGACGAAGTGGCTGACGGGCTTGTCCGCGGTCGTATAGTCGCCCAGCTCGAAGATCGGTTTCATGGGCGCCTGGACAATGAATGCGTGCCGGGCGAACGGCCCGCGCGAGAAGAGCGTCCGGTGCAGGGCCTTGTTGCGCGCGAGACGCTGATCCGTGGCTTCCGTTGTCATGGCGGCGCTTGCGGATGCCGGGCCTACACCATCCGATCCAGCCGCTTGAGCGCTTCGTGCAGCGCGCGGCCGGAGTGGTAGCAGGCTTTCCATGGGTTCCCGAGATTCGCCCACAGCGGATCGCCGGTGCGGGACACCAGCGTGAGCCACTCGCCGTGCGCGTGGTTGATCATGTGCCGGTTCACGAAGTCCCAGGCCATGACAAAGGCCTTGAGGTAGCGCTCGTCGTTGAGCGTCAGGTAACAGTCCAGCAGCCCGACCAGGATTTCCGCGTTCTGCCAGAATTCCTTGTCCTGCACCAGGGCGGGGCCGTCGTGGGGGCCGTCGCGGTACACGCCGCCGTACTCCCAGTCGATTCCGAACTTCAACGCATGCTCGCCGAGCATGCGGATGGTATCGGCATACAGGGCGGGCGACCGGCCCAGGATTTCTCCCGCGCGCAGGAGGAGCCAGCCGAGCTCGAGGTTGTGGCCGTAGGAGGTCGTGTCGATGGGGTCGGACACGGCGTCGCCCTTGCGCTCGGCGTTCCAGGTGCGGCGGATGGCGATCGGCGGCAGCGGGTTGAACCACAGGTCGAACTGGTTGCGGCCGCAGCCGTTCGCGGTGTCGATCATGTGCTTGAGGATCAGGTCGATCACCTCCTGCAGCTTGCGGCGGTGGATCTCCAGCCCGGACGCCTGCGCCAGGGTCGTGAAGGCCTCGAGCAGGTGCATGTGGATGTCGAGCGACTTCCGGTCGCCCGCGCAGAAGCCGGGTTCGGAGACGCGCCAGTCGGGCTCGAGGTTCTCGTAGTAGCCGCCGCGCAGGGTGTCGGCGCAATACTTCTGCAGCAGGTCGAAGGTCCGCGAAGCATAGTCCAGACCGCGCGGGTCCTTCGTGGAAAGGTAGTACTGGGCCATCGCGTAGATGCCGAAGCTCTGCCCGTACACGACCTTGCCGTCGTCGACCATGGTCCCGTCGCGCCGCACGCGCCAGGCCCATCCGCCGCGCCCGGCGTCCCAGAAATGCCGGATAAAGAATTCGGCGCCCTGCCTGGCGTGCTCCGCGTATTCGGGGGCGTCGGGCAGCAGTTCGGCGAAGACGGACATGCCCCAGATCATGCGCGTCTGGGTGACGATGTACTTGTCGGTGTCGTCCTCGAGCAGCCGCGCCTGGTCGTCGAAGCACGTCAGGTACCCGCCGTGCCTGCGGTCGATGCCGTGTTCGGCCCAGAAAGGGATAAGCTCTTCGTAGAAGTGGCGCCGCATTTCGTTCCGCACGCGGAGCAGCGCGCTCTTGTCCGTGTCCTTCATGGTCCGGCCTCCTTACTTGAGAAACAGTTCGATCACGGGCACGGCCGCGTCCGGCCGCTTCTGCGGCAGGTTGACCACGAGGGTGTCCGGCCTGTTGCTTGCGCCGGCCTGGTGCGAGCGCCAGTCGTCGAGCCCGAGCGTGAGCTGCGAGGCATCGTGGAGGAATTGCGCGTATTCGACTTTTCCGCCCAGGCCGTCGATGTAGAGCTGCATGTAGGGCCAGGCGAAAACGTGGACGTAGAGGCGGCCGGTTGCGGGGTTGTACGTCAGGCGGCAGTCTTCGGGCGTCCGCACGCCGGCGGGGGCCTCGGTGCAGCCGTAGATCGACCGGTTGTGGCGCTTCATCCAGGCGCCGATGCCGGTCAGCCGGTCGAGCGCGCGGGCGTCGAATTCGCCGCGCCCCGTGGGGCCCACGTTGAGAAGCAGGTTGCCCCCTTTGCTGACGCAGTCGATGAGGGTGCGGATGAGCTGGTCGGTGTCGCGCCAGTCCGCCTCGCCGCGGTGGTAGCCCCACGAGCCGCTGAAGGTCTGGCAGGCTTCCCACACGACCCGCTCGCCGTCCACGGTCACCCACTCGCGCGGCTGGAACTGCTCGGGCGTCATGACGTCCCAGGCTCCCGGCAGGTCGAGGCGGTTGTCCACGATCACCGAGGGCTGCAGCCTGCGCACGAGCTTGTAGAGCTTCTCCGATTCCCAGGCCAGCCGGCCCTTGCCCTTCGTGAAGTCCGCGGGGCGGTCCTTGTCGGGGTAGGAGAAGTCGAACCACATCACGTCGACCTGTCCGAAGCCGGTGAGCAGCTCGGTGACCTGGTCGCGCATGTACCTGGCGTACTTCGCCTGGGCGCGGCCCTTGTTCATGCGGGCGCGTTCTTCTTCGGATCTGGCGCGGTAGGGCCCGATGCGGTCGTCGATCGTGTTCTGCGGATGATGCCAGTCGAGAAGCGAGTAGTAGAAGCCGACACGCACGCCCCGCGCGCGGAAGGCGTCGACCATCGGCCGCAGCAGGTCGCGGCGCGCGGCGGTGTTCGTGGCCTTGTAGTCCGTGTGCCGGCTGTCCCAGAGGCAGAAGCCTTCGTGGTGCTTGGTGGTGATCACGAAGTACTTCATGCCCGCGTTGGCGGCGGCGTCGGCCCAGGCTTCGGGGTCGTACAGGTCGGGATCGAAGCGCTTGAGATACTGGCGCTCGTAGTCCTCGACGGGGATCTGCTCGTTGTGCATGAGCCATTCGTGGCGGGCGCCCTGCGAATAAAGGCCCCAGTGGATGAACATTCCGAAGCGGTCATGCGTGAACCAGCGGGTGTCGCCTTTGGGCAATTCTGCGGTGGACGGTGCGGTCTTGGCCATGGTGTGCTCCCTGATCGTCGCGGGCGCGACCTGCGCCCGCGGTCGTGAGACGTTCTGCGCCGCGCATCGGCTGTTCGCGGCCCGGCCCGGCCGGATTACGCTTCCGCGTAGAAGTTCAGCGGCCTGATCCAGATGTTCCGGTAGCGCACGAGGTCTCCGTGGTCCTGCAGGTTCAGCGGGGCCCTGGGCGGATGCGGAACGTACCGTGAAAGCGCCCGGTGGTACGTGGGGCCCTGCAGCGCCCGGTGATGCTGCACAACCACGCCGTTCTGGATGACGGTGATATGGGCCGGCGCCACGAGGTCGGTGCCGTCGAAGCGCGGAGCCACAAACAGGATGTCGTAAGACTGCCACTCGCCCGGCTTCCGGCAGGCGTTGACCAGCGGCGGGTACTGCCCGTAGAGCGCCGCGGTGGTCCCGTCGGGATAGGTTTGATTCCGGTGGCAGTCCAGCACCTGCACTTCGTAGACGCTCATCAGGAACACGCCGCTGTTGCCGCGTCCCTGGCCGTCGCCCTTGACTGCGGCCGGGGCGGCCCATTCCAGATGCAGCTGGCAGTCGCCGAACGCTTCCCGCGTCCTGATGTCGCCGGCGCCGGGCACGACTTCCATGTAGCCGTGCTCGACTTTCCACCTGGCGGGGCTGCTGTCGCGGCTTGTTTCCCAGGCGTCGAGCGAGGTGCCGTCAAAGACGACCGTGGCGTCCGAAGGCGGCCTTCCGGCCTTGTCGTCGGTGGAGGCCGTTCCGGGGTCGATGACCGGCGGTTGCGGGCGGCGGCCGTCGTGAACCGTCCATTTCCCTCCGGGCAACAGCGGGGTGTCTTCGTAACCGAGAGCCATGGCGTTATCCTTTCCCTGGGAAACCCGTGATGTTGGAAGCGCGAGACTGTCATGACATGCGGCAGGAACGCAAGAACGAAGCGCAGGCCCCGAAACTCACGCCCCGGACGTTTCCCGGCGCACCGTCCGCACGTGTTTCATGCTGCGTGCGTCGGCTCAGCAAAGCTTCGCCCGCCGGCCGGGGGGATTGCCGACGAACAGGACGCGCGGCGCGTGGTCCCAGCCGCTGGAATGCTGCGGCTTGCGCAGCCACGGCCTCTTCGTGAGCTGGCCGCTCGTGTTGACGTTGAACCCTTCGTTGGACCGGTTCGCCGCGTGGAAAAGCCCGCTGTCGAGCTTCACCGCGAGCACGTTCTCGCCCTTCGCCAGCGCCGCGGTGACGTCGAGGCGGCAGGGATAGAACGAGTTCGCGTGCGAGCCGACCTGCTTGCCGTTGAGGTGGATTTCCGCGGCGAGGTCGAGCCCCTCGAACACGAGAAACGCCTTTTGCCCCTTTCGCGGGGCCGGCGCCCGGAACGTGCGCCGGTAGTACCAGAAGCGCTCCTCGACCCAGCGGCAGTGCAGCACGTTGAGCCCGTCGTTCGGCTCCTCGATGAGCCCGGCCCGGAGCAGGTCGAGGTGCACGGCGCCCGGCACCGTGGCCGGGATGGCGCGCCGCTGGTCGGCGGGATCTTCCAGCGCCTGCACATCCCGCGGGCCGCGGTCGCCGTCGTGCCAGCGCAGGGACCATGTGCCGTTGAGGTCGAGGGTCACAGTTCTTCTCCGCATTTCGATTGCTGCCGGTTGCTGTCGGCCGCTGCCGATTGCTGTCGATTCCTCTCGTAGTCCACCACCCCGCGGCAGGCGGGGTAGCCGGTGCAGCCCCAGAATGGCTTGTTGTCCTTGCGGGTCTTGCGCAGCCGCGTCGGCGCGCCGCATTTCGGACATTTGGGGCCTTCTTCCGGTTGTGCAACGCCATCCTGTTGCACGCGGGCTTCGCTGCGCACCGCGCTCATGCGTTCGCGAAAGCCGCCTTTCTCCACAAACTCGTCCCCGACGCTCTTGATGTACTTGTCCAGCATGTTGAGCGTGCGGGAGATCAGGATCAGGAGCGTGTTGGCCCGCACGAGGCTGTCGTCGGCGAGCAGTTCGGGCTCAAACTTCCGGCATTGGGCCAGGACGTGCAGGCAGAAGCCGCGATTGATGTCGTCGCCGTAGTCCGGCGCGTCGAGCCGCAGGCTGAAGATGCGCTGCGCCTCCGCGCCGGCCATGGGCCACGGCGCCTGGCCGCGCATCATCAGCCACTTGTTGTAGTCGTCCCGCAATTCGCAAAGGCTGGCGCGCGCCACGTCGAGCAGCTCGATGGCCGTGGAGTAGGAGGTCATGAGGCGCTCCGAACCCTCGGCGAAGTTCCGGCATCCCGACCGCGCCGCGTGCGTCATCTGGCCGTAGGTGCGTCCGCCGGGGTCGTTCTGCAGGTTCAGGAAGCGCTCGCAGAAATGACCCGTGCCCAGTTCCACCACGTTGCCCAGCACAAAGGCATCCAGGAACCGATACCCCGCCGACTTGCGAAAAAGCTCCATGGTCTTTCTCCTCCCGTTGTGTCGATAGCAGTCAGCAGCAATCGATTGCTGCCGACAGCAATCGATCCCCGCTTCCTGAAAACCACGCCACTCTACTTCAGCCGCAAGCCCGCCGCAAGCCCGCCGCAAGTCCGGCGACAGCCGGACGTCCGCAAAAAATAGGCAAGATAGCCGGCAGCAAGGCCGACCCGATCGTGGACATGGGCGCGTACGAGTTCCCTGAACCGCCGCCGTCGGGCACGCTGTTCCTGCTGCGGTAGGACAGGGGCAGGAGTCAGGAGTCAGGGGGCAGGGGGTAGGTTGTCGGTTGTCGTGGGAACCTCGTAGGCCAAGACCTGGGAGAGGCCGAAGACAACGGCCAGTAGCGCGGCCCCGTCCCCGGGGCCAGCGCAGCGCCCGCCCTCGGCCCGGGACGGGCCGGGGCGACCGGGACAGCCCGGGGCGCGTCGCGTAGCGCGGCCCCGTCCTCGGGGCCAGCGCCGTGCGACGGAGGCGCAAAACAATTCGTCTGTCCCTGGCCGATCCAGGACCACGGGACTTCAGGACCACTCGTGCACCGTAGTCGCGCGCCAGGCCGTAGCCCGCAGGGCGAAGGCTGGTCGCCGTGGTCGTCCACCGAAAGAAGATGGGCCGGATCGAGTAAGCGGGTCGGTTAAGGGTATCCGACCTGCCCGCAATGCTACGCCCGCCAGCAACGCTTCGCGTAGCGATGCGGGCTGGCATAGCGTTGCAGGCGGGGTAAGTCGCTCGGTTAAGGGTGCGTTTAAGTGTCCGAGGAAGTGTAAGCAGCGCGCGAAACTCACGCTTAATCGTGCACTTCGTCGCATTCTTAGCCGACACACTTACTTTCGGATACGCCTAATCGCCCGACTTAACCGGTCCTCGGTTCGTCATCGTCCTCGTCCTCGTAATCGTAACAGCTCCGGAAATCGAGGACGAGGACGAGGACGATTCGGAACCGTCGACGGCCGAGTCTTCTCTCCGTTCTCTTTCGGTGGACGACTACGGCGACGACTACGGATGACGATTATCGCCGTCGGCCTCCGTCCTCGGTCAGACGGGACAACCCGTCGCACGTCTCGGTAGCGCGGCCCCGTCCCCGGGGCCAGCGCTGGCCCGCCCTCGGCCCGGGACGGGCCGGGGCTACCAGGACAGCCCGGGGCGCACCCGCACCGCGTAGCGCGGCCCCGTCCCGGGGCCAGCGCTGCGCTACGGAGGCGCAAGACAATTCGTCTGTCCCTGGCCGATCCAGGCCACGGGACTTCAGGACTACTCGTGCACCGTAGTCGTCGCCGTGGTCGTCCACCGATCTTTCTCTTCTCTTTCGGTGGACGATAGCGCGCGACTACGGATGACGAGTGTCCTGAGGTCCCGAGGTCCTGAAGTCCTGAGGTCCTGAAGTCCTGAAGCGGGCAATTCGCGCCTGTCCCCATCGGCGAGAGCCATTCGTCTCGAGGTGTGACGAGATCATCAGCCGCACTTGCGCCGCCATCCGGTTTGCGCTAGCATGACGGCATGAGATTGACGCTCGAAAACCTGCCGCCGAGTTTGTGCGGCCAGGCCGACGCGATCCGTCAATGCCTCGAGGCTTTCGATCGGGTGATGCCGCTTCAGGCGGTGCTCCTCTTCGGGTCGCACGCCCGTGGGGACGCTCGCCTTGACAGTGACGTGGACCTTTGCCTGGTCAGCGAAGGCGCCGAGCGGCAACTCGAGGCCGCGGCGCGATTCCGGCGCGCCACGCGTGGCATACGCCCCAAACCCGCGTTTACGCTCGTGCCGATCGCTCCGTCGCGGTTGCGGGAAAAACAGGAACGAGGCGACCACTTCTTTCAGACTGTCCTGCGGGAGGGGGTGTCGCTTGGCTCGTAAGAAGGTAATCAAGGCGGAACTGATCCGCCGCGGATGGTTTCTGATCAAGACCCACGACCTGGTAAAACTGGTCGATGAACTGCACGAACGCGATCCGCAAACGGCTGACTTGTTCCAGCCCCTGTGCGAGGAATTGGCCGAGCGGTACTTTACCGACCGGTACCCCGGGTTTGATCTCGAAGACGAAGACTGGCCGAAACTGCGCCGACAGGTCGACGAGATTGCCGTGTTGCTCGATACGATCAAGCGTCGCGTCGGCCCTATTCCCTGACGTTCTCAAGGCGACAGGGGCCATTCGTCCCCCCATCGTCGCACTCTTAGCCGACACCCTTACTCGGTTACGCTTAGTCGCCCGACTTAACCGGTCCGTCGGGGAGCGCCGGTCCGCCCACGGCCCGGGGACGGGCCGGGGCTACCAGGACAGCCCGTCGCGCGTCTCAGTAGCGCGGCCCCGTCCCCGGGGCCAGCGCAGCGCGACCGAGGCGCAAAAACAACTCGTCTGTCCCTGGCCGATTCGGGAAAAGGAAAGAGAGGATTCTTACGCCGATGGGGAGGATGGGGGAGCAGAGCACGGCAGAGGACTGCCGTGGCTACAAAGAGGAGCGGAGCTCTTGTAGCCCCGGCAGTCCTCTGCCGGGTCCGTTCTTCTCTTCCCTACGCGATCGCCCTGTCATGCCGTTTCCGCACTTGGGAGTTGAGTGTTCGTGACGAATGTAGCGTAAACGACAAAGTGTGCGACGAAGCGTATCCGACAAAGTGTGCGACAAAGTGTACGACGAAGTGTCCGAACCGACCGGAGGCCACACTTTGCGGGTTCAATTCGCGCGGCAGGTCGCTCCAGAGTTGAGGGTCACCGTGCGTTCGACGGCGTCTGTGGCGACGACCACGCCAACGTCCTGGGTCACCATCGGCGTCAATCTTCACGCGCGATCTGTCATGGATGCAGATAACGCTCCACGGCGACAAGGAACAGATCGAAGTCGGCAAGTTGCCCCGCAAGGATCCGGTGCACCTCGTCGAGATCCATCTCCCAGTAGAAATGCACGATCCGGTTGCGGAACCGCGCCATGGCGCGCAGTTTGCCGGCCACGGCGGCGTCCACCACCTTGGCCTGCTCAAGGAGGTCGAACGTCTCCGCATAGCTCGCGGGCACGCCCAAGGCGTCCGCCGCGCAGATGTGAGTGCCTATCTCGATGCACGCCTCGATCGCCAGTTGCAGCGCATGCAGGACGGCATACTGCCGCTCCCGGTTCTGCTTGAAGGCCTCCGCAGTGATCTGTGACATGTCGCGGAGGTCTTTGACGTAGCGCCGAATGCGTCCACACCGCTCTCTCACAATTTCCGGGTCGGCCACCATTACACCGCCTCCAACACCTGCGCCCTTGAGACCTGAAACGCCCGATCCCGGACCGGCTGGAAATCGAGGTACCGCATCACCGTATCGGATTCAAACGCTTCACACGCCCGGGTGTTGCGGCAGATCACCCGCCGGCCGTCCCGAACCACGCGGTAGGCCAGCGACGGAGGGGCGCGGTTCAGGATGACGAGGTCAACACGGTCCGTGTGGAGCGCGCGGCACAAAGCATCTTCCAACTCGCCGCAGGTTTCGTTGCGGGCCGCAGGGTCGAGCAGCACCGCGATATCCACATCGCTCAAGGGGCCGGAACGCCCCGCGGCGCCGGATCCGAAGTGGTAGGCGGCCCACACGGACGGAAACCGCGCTGCCGTCTTCCGGATCGCGGCTTCGACCATGCCGATATCATGGCGCGTCGGGTTCATCTCGAGTGCCAGATTCGCACATCTCGCGAGCGCCGTCAACTTCAAGCCATGTCAACGTCAAGCCATGTCAAGAGGTAACGCCTCAGGTGTGAAAGAATTGACAACAACAAGAGCCGCTTGCAAAACAGGGTTTTGCAAGCGGAGTGTTCAGGTGTCAGGTTTCAGGTGTCAGGAGGAAACGCTTGCAACCACAAGATGTTGCGTCTTCCTGAAACCTGAAACACTGAAACCTGAAACCGGCGCTTGCAGTGGTTCTGCAAGCGCCTCACAAGATAGCGTCCCTTCGTGACGCTGCTACAGCAACGGTTTCTGTAGCCGTCGGACGCAGGCCGACGCGCACACTTAGTCGCACACTTCGTCGGATACGCTTAGTCGCCCGACTTAGCCGGTCCTCGGTTCGTCATCGTCAACCGTAATCGTCGCGCGTAATCGTCGGCCGAATCTTTCTCTTCTCTTTCGGTGGACGATAGCGGGCGACGAGAGCGGATGACGATTAAGAGATTCCCATCGAGCCCGTAGTCGTCGTCCGATCTTTCTCTTCTCTTTCGGTGGACGACTACGGCGACGACTACGGTGGACGATTATCGTCGTTGGCCTCCGTCCTCGGTTCGACGGGACGAGCCCTGGGCGCGTCCGCACCGCGTAGCGCGGCCCCTCTGCCTGCAACGCTATGCGTAGCATTGCGGGCAGACCTCAGTAGCGCGGCCCCGCCCGCCCGCATCGCTGCGCGAAGCGCCCGCCCGCATCGCTGCGCGAAGCGCTGCGGGCGAGGCTGCGGGCGGGTCTCGGGGCCAGCGCAGCGCCCGCCCTCGCCCCGGGACGGGCCGGGGCTACTTGCGGCACTGCCCCCCTGCGCGATCGCTCTGCATGCCGTTTCGCACTTGGGAGTTGGGTGTTGAGTGTTGGGTGTTGATGCCGTTCGACGAAGCGTAAACGACAAAGTGTGCGACCCGGCCTTCGCCCTTCGGGCTTCGGCGGGCAGGCAAAACCGGGCGACGAAGTGTCCGAACCGACTGCCCCGCACCTGACGCACAACCGGCGGCCTTCGCGCGAACGGCCGGATCGTTGCGGATCGAGGCGTCGGATCGCGGTTGATCCTACAGAGAGCAGTTCAGCCGCTCTGCGGCCGAACTGCTCTTTCCAGGTTGAACACGCAACAGGCGGACGCGAATCGTCAGGCGGATGTATTCATGCCCGGGATCTTCTCCCGACTTCCTGGATGATGAGAGGCCGCACGGAGACAATGCTGCACGCCAACAACTAGGCCGGAACGTGAATCTTCTCGTCGGTATCATGGCTTCAGGCATGTCGAGAGTCTAGGGGTTCAGAGGACGTCACGCACACATCACAGCGGGCTACACACCTGTCCAGACAACTTCGAGAACGTCAGCAAGAGCGCGGTGAAGTGTGTAGCGGCTGGGACGTGGCCGCCAGCCTCAGCCAGCGCGGCAGGTCGGCGATGGCATACAGCGGGATGTTCAGAACGCGTCCGTCCTGTTTCAGGTTCAACAGGGTACTGCGCGCCAGCAAAGGGGGATGGAACTGATCGGCGAAGGACTTCAGACTCTTGCTCTTTGGGTTGACGCCGGCTTTCACCTCCAAGGGGTAAACCGCACCGCCGAACTCGCACAGGAAATCCACCTCCGCCTTGCCGCCGCGGCTTCGCCAGTAGTGCAGCGGAAGGCCGCCGTGCGCGGCCATCTGCTGGGCAACGTAGTTCTCCGCGAAGGCGCCCGTGTACCTCGAGGACAGGGCTTCGGGTCTTACGACCATCTCCGGGGGGGTGTCGGCCAGCGCGCCCAAGAGGCCAATATCCAGCGCATAGATCTTGAAACACCTGCGGTCCGCCTGTCCCTTGAGGGGTGGTGTTGCCGTCTCCACCGCAAACGACCGGTGAATCAGTCCCGTTGTTTCAAGCCAGATGATCGCATCTTCGTAGCCTCTGGAACGTGCGCTCGGGTGGAGGGCCGAGAAGACGAACTTCCTGTTCTCGCGCGCGAGATGAACGGGTATCGATTCCCAGATGAGGCTGAGTTTCGGCACGTCGTGGGGCGGCGCGTGCTTGGCAAAGTCCAGCGCGTACGCTTCGATGATGCTGCGCTGAACACGGCGCACGTCATCGAGGTTCTTGCCGTTGCAGTAACACTGAACCGCTTCCGGCATACCGCCGACGAAGTAGTACCGCCGCAGGAGCCCCAGCAAGTCCTGATGGAATGCCTCCGCCAGCGGCGCAAGCTCCTGCTTCTGCTCGAGCAGCCCCCGATACCGGACCTCGCCGATGGCCTCGAGGAACTCGGCAAAACTCATGGGATAAAGATCGAGAAAGTCCACCTTACCCACCGGGAAGGACCTGGCGCCCGATAGTGCAATGCCAAGCAGCGAGCCGGCCGCGGCAACGTGATACGGCGCCGCTTCCTCCTGAAAGTACTTGAGTGAACTGAGCGCGGCAGGCGAAGCCTGGACTTCATCGAAGACGATCAGGTCCGTCTCCGGTCGGACGTCCTGCCGGCCGTAGATCGACAACTCGGCGACAATACGAGCCGGGTCCAAGTCCCGCTGAAAGAATCCGTCCAGTTCCTTTCCCTTCTCGAAGTTGAAGTAGTGAACCTGACGGTATTGTGCGCGCCCGAACTCCTTAAGAATATACGTCTTGCCCGTCTGCCTTGCGCCGCGCAGCAAGAGAGGTTTCCGCCCGGGGGATTCTTTCCATGCCGCGAGATTTCTGAGAATATCCCTTTTCATGGCGAGCAGCATGGACCTTCTTGATGTACTTGTCAAGATGTTCGGGCGTATTATTGGCATAGGGTCACGGTGTACGGGCGAATAATGTGTGTTCTGGGCGATCAGGGACTCCCTTGGATGCATCAGAGGCCGGCGGGATGCCGGCGGGGACAGACACTGGCCTCCGGTCGGAGTCCGGAGAGTTTGAACAGAAGCTAACGAAGGAAACGAAGTGAGAAGGGAGCTCTCTCCGTAGCCGGTTCGTGCCCGTGTTCTCATGCGGACAAGTACAAGCCGGCTTTCAGCGCGGTGTTCAGCGGGCGCAACGCCGGAAGCGACAGACACCTCGCGCGCCACTACTATCCGCTCTATCTCGCTTCCAAGTTTCCGTTACCCGGGCGCGCGCGGGAATCCGCGGCACGCCATCCGGGGACCGACAGCGTTCACTGGTGAACCGTAAGCGTCGTCCGAACTTTCTCTTCTCTTTCGGTGGACGATAGCGGGCGACGATTACGGATGACGATTATCGTCGTCGGCCTCTGTTCTCGGTTCGACGGGACAGCCCGTCGCACGTCTCGGTAGCGCGGCCCCGTCTCGGGGCCAGCGCGGGTCGGCCCAGCCCGCCCTCGGCCCGGGGACGGGCCGGGGCTACTTGCGGCACTGCCACCACCCTGCGCGCTGTCCTGCTGCCGTTTCCGCACTTGGGAGTTGGGAGTTGAGTGTTGGGTGTTGGCCAGACGGAAAGGGAAGCCGGAACTGAACCACGGAGACACAGAGGCACGGAGAAGAAGGACACGGAGGCTCGACAAACGGGGGCCTGTCCCGCAGGCGCGGGACGAGTCCCCCGTTCTCTCGCGTACCGTATGGGAGACAGAGGAGACCGGATTCCATCTCCTCTTCCTCTCCAAACAACCGGCGAGCGAATGGCGACAGACCGCGCAGCGGGCTGGCGGCATTCGCGAGTCTCCGTGTCCTGGTCCGCTCCGTGTCTCCGTGCCTCCGTGGTGAATCCGAAAGGGAAGGCCAACCACGGCGTGCATGGTAGGCTCGCCAGCTCGCCACCATGACGCTGGACGTTGGTTCTCCGACGAAGCCGTGCGACGAAGTGTAAACGACAAAGTGTGCGACGAAGTGTACGAACCGACCGGAGGCCACACTTTGCGGGTTCTTTCCTCTATCCCCGTCCACGCGGGCGGAAGGGACGCACATGGCTTGCGCCTGCTCACTCGTCCACCGTAGTCGTCGCCGTGGTCGTCCACCGATCTTCCCTTTCTCTTTCGGTGGACGATAGCGGGCGACCCTCCTTCGCGCTTCGCGCTACGGCGGGCAGGCTGAGAGCGGATGACGATTAAGAGATTCCCGTATACACCAAAAGATAGGACGGAGCCCTAGACGATTTTTCTTGTATCGCTCGTCGCGCGCGGGGGAAAATAGCGCGCGTAAGGAAGAAATATCGCCCGCTCCTTGCGGGCCGCGGCGACCGGCGGAAACGCCGGCGCGGAACAGGACGACAGCGATGAGCAGGCCCGGAACGAAGGCGTCAGAAGCTGTGAAAAAGAGCGTCGGACGGCACGGAGGCCGTCCCTCCAGGTTCTCAATCATGCCGTTTTTCGAT
>Ga0194111_10000256_pt1 | contig 64299 bp, 55 predicted proteins | sample TA2KigC300mmetaG_FD_146194 | JGI IMG/M metagenome (GOLD analysis project Ga0194111, IMG submission 146194) | Freshwater microbial communities from Lake Tanganyika, Tanzania - TA2015033 Kigoma Deep Cast 300m | ecosystem: Environmental > Aquatic > Freshwater > Lake | place: Tanzania: Lake...
GCGCGCGCTGCCGGCGCGGTCGGCGGAGTCGGCGCCTCCGTCGCCCCGCCGCCCGCCAGGCACGCCAGACCGCTCTTCAGCGCCGCCGCGACGTCGGGCGCGAGGTACAGCTCCTGCTCGCCCTCTGCGGCGAGCTGGGAGAGGTACTGCGCGAGGAGTCCCCTCGCCTCGCGGCCGTCCCGTGCGCTCATCGCCATCCCCGTGCTCTCATCGCCCGTCCCGCCCGCTCATCGCCCGCCCCACCCGAGTTCGGCGATCGCGCGTGAGAGCACGATGTCCGAAAGCTGCAGCTTCGGTAGTTTCGCCACAGGCTCCACGGCGCCCGACCGCCCGACGATCGTCACCACGTTCGTCCCCGTCCCGAACCCGGCGCCCTCTACCGTGGGGTCGTTCGCCACGATGAGGTCGAGCTCCTTCTCGGCGAGCTTGCGCTTCGCGTTCGCCACGAGTTCGTCGGTCTCGAGCGCGAAGCCCACGACGCCGACGCCGGGCCGCTTCGCCTTCGCGACCTCGGACAGGATGTCCTCGGTGCGCTCGAGCTCGAGCGTGAGCTTCGGCGCGGTCTTCTTGATCTTCCCGGCCGACGGCGAGACGGGCCGATAGTCGGCGGGCGCCGCGGCCATGACGACGAGGTCGGTCTCGGGAAGCTCGGCGAGCACCGCGTCGCGCATCTCGCGCGTCGTGCGGACGCGGACGAACCTGAGCCCCGCGGGCGCCGCGAGCGCGGTCGGGCCGGACACGAGCACCACGTCCGCCCCGCGCGCGACCGCCCGCTCCGCGATCGCGTACCCCATCGTGCCGGTCGAGGGGTTCCCGACGTGCCGCACCGGGTCGATGGGCTCCTCGGTCGGCCCGGCCGTCACGAGCACGCGCTTCCCCGCGAGGTCCTGCGGCGGCAGAAGAACGCCGAGCGCGGCGCGCAGGATGTCCTCGGGGTCGGCGAGCCTGCCGCGCCCGACCGCGCCGCTGGCCAGCCGCCCCACCTCCGGCTCCACGACGATGACCCCGCGCCGCCTGAGCGTCTCGAGGTTCTCGGTCACCGCCGCGGACTCCATCATGTTCACGTTCATCGCCGGCGCGACGATGACCGGGCACGCCATCGCGAGAAGCTCGGTGGAAAGGAAGTCGTCGGCGACGCCCGTTGCGAACTTCCCGATGATGTTCGCCGTCGCGGGCGCGACGATGGCCAGGCTCGCCGCCTCGGCGAGGTGCACGTGACGCAACCGCTCCCGGCCCGACACGGCCTCCTCGACCGGTGCGACGCCGGCCTTCCTCTCGGGCCACATGTCGGTGATGACCTCGTTGCCGGAGAGGGTCTCGAACGTGAGCGGCGCGACGAACCGCGTGGCGTTCGCCGTCATCACGACGACGACGTTCGCGCCGAGCGCCGTGAGCCGGCTCACGACGTGCGGGACCTTGAAGGCGGCGATGCTGCCCGTGACGCCGAGCACGACCGTCCTGCCCGCGAGCGGCGCGGCCATGACTACGCCTCCTGCTTCTCCGCGCCGCTCTCCCCGCCCAGCAGGTCCTCGGGGGCCGCGGGCGGAACGGGCGTGTCGTACTCGACCTGACCGTCCGTGATGAGCTTGAGCGCGAGCGACGTGACCTTCGCCGTCGCGTCCGGTCGCTTCTCCGGCTGCGTCGCATGCAGACGGCGCGCGACCTTCGCGGCCAGGATCGCCGCGAAGTACTCGTTCTTCGCGTACTTGAGCAGATCCGACTTCTTGACCTGGTCCAATGCTCCTCCCCTGTCAGCGGGTCCCGCGGGCCGCGACGGGTCCGTTCCACACGAACCGCGAGGCCCGCAACCTCTCGGCCTCGATGATGACGAGCGTCTGCCGCACCGCCTCGTCGAGGCTCTCGTTCTCCACCGCGTAGTCGTATCTCGGCGCCCAGTTCATCTCCTCGCGCGCGTTCCGAAGCCGCGTCTCGATGACCTCCGGCGAGTCGGTCGCGCGCGAGCGGAGCCTCCGCTCGAGCGCTTCCCACGAGGGCGGGAGCACGAAGACGAGCACGCCCTCGGGGTACAGCCGCTTGATGGACATCCCGCCCTGGACGTCGAGGTCCATCACGACGTCCCGGCCCTCCTTCGTGTGCGACTCGATCGCGCTCCGCCGCGTCCCGTACTGGTGCCCGTGCACGAGCGCCCACTCGGCGAGCTCGTCGCGCGCGACGAGCGCGTCGAACTCCGCCGGCGACACGAACTCGTAGTCCACCTTGTTCGCCTCGCCCGGCCGCATCGGTCTCGTCGTGACCGACACGGAGTACGCGACGCCCCCGTCGGCTTCGAGCACCCGCTTGTAGATGGTCGACTTCCCGACCCCCGACGGGCCGGATATGACGATGGGGAAGCCCTGTCGCCTCATGCGTCTCCCCGACGGGCCGCGCGGCCCGCGCGTCAGGCTAGCCCTCGACCGCGCCGTCGCGGCCCTCGAGCCTCTGGGTGATCGTCTCGGCGGCAACCGCGGAGAGGATGACGTGGTCGCTGTCCGTCACGATGACCGCGCGCGTGCGGCGGCCCTGCGTCGCGTCCACGAGCTTGCCGGCGCGCTTCGCGTGGTCCTTGAGGCGCTTGACCGGCGCCGAGCCGGGCGTGACGATCGCGACGACCCTGTGCGAGGCGACCACGTTGCCGAAGCCGATGTTGAGGAGGAAGCTGTTCACGTCCGGACCTCCGACGGCCGGAGCGACGCGCGCCCCGACCCGCTACTCGATGTTCTGCACCTGCTCGCGGAGCTTCTCCACCTCCTCCTTGAGCGCGATGACCGCCGCGCCGACGGCGGAGTCCGAGTTCTTCGAGCCGGTGGTGTTCACCTCACGGTGCATCTCCTGCACGAGGAAGTTGAGGCGCTTGCCGACGGGCTCCCCGGCCGCGAGGCAGCGGCGCACCTGCGACACATGCGACTTGAGGCGCACGACCTCCTCGGTGTAATCGGCGCGCTCCGCCGCCATCGCGATCTCCTGCGCGAGCCGCGCCTCGTCGACGGCCACGCCCTCGCCCATGAGCGTCTTCACGCGCTCGGCGAGCCGCGCCTTCTCGAGCGCGGCCGCCCGCGGCGCCGACTTCTCGAGCGTCTTCGAGAGCCCGTCCACGGCGTCGAGGCGAGCGGCGAGATCGCGCGCAAGCTCCGCGCCTTCGCGCTCGCGCATCGCGACGAGCTCGGCGAGCGCGGCGTCGAGCGCCGGGGAGAAGTCCCGCCAGATGTCGTCCGCGGACGGCGTCTCCTCGATCTGCTCGATGATCTGGGGCTGCGAGGCAACGAGGCCGACGGTGACCTCGCCGGGGAGGGAGAGCTCGGACTGGAGCTTCCTGAGCGACTCGACGAGCCCCCGAGCCGCCGTCAGGTTCACGGCCGTGCACGCCGCGGCCTCCGCGTCGTGCCACTCGGCGTACACGCTGACGCGGCCGCGCGCCATCGCGCGCTCGATGGCCTTCTTGATCCTGTCCTCGATCTGCAGGAGGAGGCGGGGTGACTTGATCTGGATGTCGAGGAACCGCTGATTGACCGAGCGCACCTCAACGCGGATGCGCCGGCTCCCGACGGTCCGCTCGGAGCTTCCGTAGCCGGTCATGCTCCTGAGCACGGGCGACCTCCTTCCGTCTGCCGGGCAATGCGGCGACTATAGCGCGGCCAGCCGCCGGAGTCAACGATGCGGCCGCGTTTCCTCCGATTCTCTGGGGAATTCGTGGCCGCATTGACGGCCGCGTGACCGCGGGGCTATACTGCGCGAGGCCCGGCTGCCGAGGGTCGCGCAGGTCGGGGTCGGAGGGTCCATGGACGCAACAGCGCTCGCGCTCCTCATCGAGGAGATCGCCCCGACGGTCGCCGGGGCGCGCGTCGGCGACGCGTGGACCGACGAGAGCACGGGCGCGCTCGTCCTCGCGCTCGCCGGGACGGGGCGCCGCGCGCTCACGATCTCGGCCGACCCGCCGGGCGTCATCTTCGTCTCCCCCGCCTCGCCCGGCCGCCGCAGCAGCGAGGGCGCGCTCGAGCGGGAGCTGCGCGGGGCGACGATCGTGGAACTCGCGCCCGGGCCGCGTCCATCGTCCGCCCGCGTCGTCTTCTCACGAACGGACGACATCGGCGAGACGGCGACACGCGCGCTCGCCGTCGAACTCGGCAGGCGCCCCGGGCTCTCGCTCGTGGGAGCGGGGGCCGGCGCGGGGGCGGCGCAGGCCGGCGCCGCGACCGCGGGCGAGCCGCCGTCCTCGCACGCCACGCCCGACGCGGCCGGCCCCCCCACCGTCCACTGGCGACGCGACCCTCAGGGCCGCCTCCACGTGAAGCTCTCGGTCGGCCGGCCGACCGCGCCGTGCGACGGCTCGCGCGAGTTCCCTTCGTTCAACGACGCCGCCGCCCACGTCTACGCGGAGTTCGCGCGCCCCATCGCGCTCGAGCGAAGGCGCCGACGGCTCGCCAAGCGCGTCCGCATCGAGCTCGACCGGAAGCTCCGCGCCGTCGAGAAGGTGCAGGCGGAGATCGCGGAGAGCGCGCGGGCGGGCGAGTACCGGCGGCACGGCCAGCTCCTGCTCGCGCGGAAGGACGCGGTGAGGAAGGGCGATCCGGTCGCCCGCGTGCTCGACTACGACAACGCGACCGTCGTGGAGATCCCGCTCAACCCGGCCCTCTCCCCCGCGCAGAACGCCGAGGTCCTGTTCCGCCGCGCGAAGCGCGCCGAGCGCAGGGCCGCCAAGGCGCCCGCGCGTCTGTCGCAGCTCGCGCCGGAGGCCGAGCGCGCCGGCGCGCTCCTCGCCGAGGTCGAGCGCGCGGATGAGGCCGCGCTCGCGTCGATCGAAGCGCGCCTGGCCCCGCCGCCGCGCGAGGCCGCCCCACGCACCGCCGACGGAGAGCGCGCGCGCTTTCGGACCTACACGGTGACCGGCGGGTGGCAGGTGCTCGTCGGGAAGTCGAACCGCGACAACGACGCGCTCACGCACAAGGTCGCGCGCCCCGGCGACCTCTGGTTCCACGCAAGGCAGGCCGCCGGTTCGCACGTCGTGCTCAGAAAGGCGGGAACGGGGAGGGAGCCCGACCGCGCGGCCATCCTCGAGGCCGCGGCGATCGCCGCATACCATAGCAAGGCGGGCAGGTCGGGGCGCGTGGCGGTCTGCTACACCGAAGCGCGGCACGTGCGGAAGCCGCGGGGCGCCGCGCCGGGCCTCGCCGTCGTCTCGCGCGAGAAGGTCGTGATGGTCCGGCCGAGGCTGCCCGAGGAGTAGCCCCCCGCCCCTCAGTCCTCGCCGGCGACCGCCCTGCCCCTCGCCCGCTTCGTCTCCGACCGGGCGCGCTTCGCCCGGATGCGCCGCTCTCGTGACGCCCCGGTCGGCTTCGTGGGTCTCCGCCGCTTCGGCCGCACCGCGGCCCGCGCGACGAGCTCGACCAGGCGCTCGACCGCGTCGCGCCGGTTCCCCTCCTGCGTGCGGTGCCGGCGCGCGTCGATCACGACGACACCGGCGCGCGTGGCGCGCCGCCCCGCGAGCCGCAGAAGCCGCGCGCGCACGTCGTCGGGCAGCGACGGCGAGCGCGCCGCGTCGAACCGGAGCTCGACGGCCGTCGCCACCTTGTTGACGTTCTGGCCGCCCGGCCCGGACGAGCGCACGAACCTCAAGACGATCTCCCGCTCGTCCAGCGCGATGCCGTGTCCCACGCGGATCATGCCCACCTCTCTACGGACCGAGCATGGGCCAGACGACGTGCCAGAACACGTTGGCCCAGAAGTGGACGCCGGCCGCCGCGACGAGCCCGTCGCGCGCGTACCGTTCGCCAGCGGCGATCCCGATGACGCCGTTGATGGCGAAGAGCTCGATGAGCGCGACGGGCGGAATGCCGGAGAGGCTCGTCGTTCCGAGAAGCACCATGACGGTCGGGAGATGCGCGACGCCGAAGACGAGGGCCGCGACGACGTTGCCGATCCAGAGCCCCGTCGTTCGCGCGGGGCCCAGCTCGGACGTCGGGACGTGCCGGCTGCGCGCGATCCTGAGCCACGCGTAGGCGACGAGCCCCATGACCACCATGCGGAAGAGGATCTCCTCGCCGATGCCGGCCGTCGCCGACGCGACGAGGGAGAGCGGGAACTCCGGGTGCGGGAACCCCACCCAGATGCCCCGCCTGAGCGTGAAGAGGTGGTCGAGCAGCGCCGCCGCCGCTCCGACACCGAGGCCGATCCCGGCCGGCCAGAGGAGCCACGCGCGGACCCCGGCCTTGGGCCGGAACACGCCCGGGATCCCCACGCGAACGGAGAGCCAGATGCCGAGGAGCCCCATGAGCCCGTAGAACGCCAGCACGATGGCGGCGTTCCACGCGGCGGCCTGGACATGGGAAACGTCCGCGAGAGGGAGGGGAATCGTGGAACCGTCGGCCGTCCTCAGGAGCGACTCGCGAAGGGGCTCGAGCGCGTACGTGAGAAACGCCAGGAGCGCGAACACCGCGACCAGAGCCGCGAGGGCCACGCTCTGCTTCCGCGACGGCGTCATCGCGCCTCCCGCCGCCTACCCCTCGAGCCGCCTCGCCACGTAGCTGAGCCACCCGCTCCCGGTGTCCACGCCGTCCAGCGGGAGGTTCTCCCCGTCGAGGTTATACACCTCGACCGTCTCGAACCCGTTGGCGCGGAGTTGCGCCACCTGGTCCGGGATGGTCATGTAGTACGTGATGAGCGAGTAGTTGTGGGAACGGTCGTTGACGATGGCGTACTCGCGCTCGTCGCGCTCGAACGCGCTGTTCCTCCGGTGGTTCCTGACGCACCGGTGGAAGCGCACGAGGCGGCGCACCATCATGAAGGGGTCAAACGTGAACCGGAGCGTCGGCTGCAGACGCGCGTCCCTGTGGTCCCTGTTGTGGGACGAGAAGAAGAAGTGGCCTCCCGGCGCCAGCACCCGCCGGATCTCTGCCAGCGCGCGCAGCCGCCCCTCGTGATCGAGGCTGTCGAAGCCGTTGTTCGCGAAGAAGACGACGTCGAACGAGCCGTCTCCGAAGTCCTTCATGTCCCGGGCGTCGCACTGGACGAACGTGACGTCGGGAAGCCAGCGCCTCGCCCGCTCGAGCATCTGCGAGGAGTAGTCGAGCGCGGTGTAGCGTTCCGTCCACCGCGAGAGGAAGACGGCCGTGCGGCCGGCGCCGCAGCCCACGTCGAGGACGCGCTTGCCCGCGATCTCGTCCCGGTACTTGACGAAGATGAGGACCTCCGGGATGTGCAGGTTCGCCTGCACGTAGGTCCCCGTGAGCTCCTTGCGCTCGTAGGTGCCTCTGTTGATCGCGTCGTAGGTCACAAGCTCGCCTCTCTGCGGATGCCCGCCGCCTGCGGGGGCCGCTTCCGGAGTGCCCTTCCGGCATGATAGCCCGAGCAGCCCGTGTGCGTCCAGAAGCCCGTTGCACAGGCCGTGCCAGCCGAGGCGGCCCCGCCCGCGCGCCCTGCTCCTTACGGCTGGGGCCGGTAGTACCCCTGCGCCTCCGGGAGCCAGGATCTGAGGTCCTCGATGCGCGTCGCGTGGGACGGGTGCGTCGAGAGGAACTCCGGGGGCGCTCCCCCGCCCCTCGCCGCCATCCGCTGCCAGAACGGGACGGCGGCCGCCGGGTCGTACCCGGCCTGCGCCATCAGGATGAGTCCGATGCGGTCCGCCTCGGACTCGTGCCTGCGGCTGTAGGGCAGCAGCACGCCCACGTTCGCCCCGACGCCGTACGCGAGCATGAGGAGCTCCTGGGTCTGCTCGGGCTTCTCGCGGACGGCCCGCGAGAGCGCCATGCCGCCGAGCTGCGCCAGGAGGAGCTGGCTCATCCGCTCGCCGCCGTGGTTGGCGATGGCGTGGGCGACCTCGTGTCCGACGACGACGGCCAGCCCGGTGGCGTCCCGGGTGACCGGCAGGATGCCCGTGTACACCGCGATCTTCCCGCCCGGCATGCAGAAGGCGTTGGCGGTCGAGTCGTCCTCGATGAGGGCGAACTCCCACCGGTAGTTCGCGAGCAGATGGCCGAGGCTGTTGGCGCGCATGAACGTCTCGGCCGAGCGAGCGATGTTGGCGCCGACCTCAGCGACCATCCGCGTCTTCGCCTGGTCCGTCGAGATCCTGGCGCCGGCGAGGACCTCGCGATAGCTCTGCTCGCCCAGCGCGACCATCTCGGCCTCAGGCAGCAGAGAGAGCTGGGACCTGCCGGTGATGGGCACGGTCGCGCATCCTCCGGTCGCCGTCGCGAGCGCCGCGAGCCCCAGAAGAAGGGCGCCGCTGAGAACACGGCCCATGGCGGCTCCTCTTGTGACCGGCTGTCCCATGACGCATCCCTCCGTTCGCAGTGCGCGCCCTGTGACCACGACCGGGCGCCGCGCGACTCTACCACAGACGGGGCGGCGCCGCGCCACGCTTGAAGGCGCGCCCGCCGGGTGCTACCATCGGTGGTGCGACGCGGCACGCCTCCCCCCCCGCGCGGAGACGCCGCGCGCTCCTCCAAGGGAAGGGCTCCCCGATGAAGAACATGCCCGCTCTCGTCGGCTCGCTGCTGGTTGCGCTCGTCGCCCTCGCGCCCGCGCTCCGGTCGCACGCGGCGCCGGCCGACGATCAGGCCTTCAGGGACCAGCTCCCCGCGGTGTTCGATCTTCGCGACGTCAACGGCGTGAACTACGTCACCTCCGTCAAGGCCCAGAGCGGCGGGACCTGCTGGACCTTCGGGGCCATGGCGGCCCTGGAGTCCAACCTGCTCATGACCGGCGCCTGGGCGGCGGCCGGCGAGGAGGGCGAGCCCGATCTCGCCGAGTACCACCTCGACTGGTGGAACGGGTTCAACGAGTTCAACAACGACGACATCGTGCCCCCGCACGGCGAGGGCGTCCGCGTGCACGAGGGCGGCGACTACCTCATGACGGCGGCCTACCTCACGCGCGCCGAGGGGGCCGTGCGCGACGTGGACGGCCAGCTGTACTCGCAGCCGCCGCCGCGCACGAGCCCGGGGTTCCATCACTACTACGTCCGTGACATCGAGTGGCTCGAGGCCGGCCCCTCCCTCGAGGGCCTCAACGCCCTCAAGCGGCAGATCATGCGGTACGGGGCCGCGGCGACCTGCCTGTGCGTGGGCACCGCGTACACGCACGGGAGCGTCCACTACCAGCCTCCCTACACGACCGACCCGCCGAACCACGCCGTGGCCATCGTGGGCTGGAACGACGGCTGCGCCACGTCGGCCCCGTATCCGGGGGCGTGGCTGTGCAAGAACAGCTGGGGCACGGGCTGGGGCATGAACGGGTACTTCTGGATCTCCTACTACGACAAGCACGCCGGCCGGCACCCCGAGCTCGGGTTCGTGACCTTCAGGAGCGTCGAGCCCCTCGCCTACGACCGCGTGTACTACCACGACTACCACGGCTGGCGCGACACGCTCGCGGACGTCTCGGAGGTCGTGAACGCGTTCACCGCCGAGCGCGGCGAGCGACTCGCGGCCGTGAGCTTCTTCACCGCCGCCGACAGCGTGGTCGCGACGGTCCGCGTGTACGGCAGCTTCGAGGACGGCGTGCTCGGCGACCTCCTCACCTCGACGGTGGACACCCTCGCGCGGCGGGGCGCCCACGCGGTGGACCTGCCCGACACGGTGATGCTGACCGTTGGCCGGCCCTTCTACCTGAACCTCGAGCTCTCGTCCGGCGGCCAGCCGTTCGACCGCACCTCCGACATCTCCATCCTCATGGGGGCGCGCTACCGCACGACGGTGCGGTCCTCCGCGGCGCCCGGTCAGAGCTTCTACAGGTCGAACGCCGGGTGGCGGGACCTCACGGACCTCGACCCCACGGCGAACTTCTGCATCAAGGCCTTCACGCTGCTCGACGGCATCGGCGTCTACCCCGAGGCGCCGTTCCGTCCGCAGGGCTCGCCCGGCGGGCCGCTGGCGCCCGAGGCGGCCACGTACGTCATCGCGCACGAAGGCGGCGCGCGCTTCGACTACGCGGTGACGCTGGACCCGCCCGTGACGTGGGCGGACATCAAGAGCCCCGTCGCGGGGTCGCTCGGGCCCGGCGAGACGGCCGAGGTGAGGGTCGAGATCAACGACCGCGCTGAGCTCCTGGGCGAGGGCCTCCACACGACGACGCTCCGGTTCGTGAACCTCACGAACCACCACGGCGACACCGCGCGGAGCATCGTCGTCTCCGTCGGGACCACGACGCTCCAGCACGCGTGGCACCTCGACACGGACCCGGGGTGGGCGACGCAGGACCGATGGGCGTGGGGCCAGCCGATGGGCGCGGGAGGCCACGCCGGCACGCCGGACCCGACGAGCGGCCACACCGGCCCCAACGTGTACGGATACAACCTCTACGGCGACTACAACAACAACATCGACTTCCGCCACCTCACGACGCACGCGATCGACTGCTCGGGCCTGTACGGCGCGCGGCTCAGGTTCTGGCGCTGGCTGGGCGTCGAGGACCCGTCGTGCGACAAGGTCTCCGTGAGCGCGAGCCGCGACGGCGCGACCTGGGTGACGGTGTGGGAGAACCCCACCGAGATCTGCGACACGAGCTGGGTGTTCATGGACGTCGACCTCCTCGGCATCCCGGACGACTGCGCGACCCTCTACCTCAGGTGGACCGTCGGGCCGACCAACGGGACGAACCGCTACTGCGGCTGGAACATCGACGACATCGAGATCTGGGGCATGGCGCGGGGCCTCGAGCCCGTGGCGCCGGGGCTCGTGCTTCACACCGGGCGGCCCAACCCCTTCGGCGACGTCTCGGTCATCCAGTTCGAGGTTGCCGAGCCGCGTCCGATCGAGCTCGCGGTCTACGACGTGGCCGGGAGACTCGTGCGCGTGCTGCGCAGCGGGCCGCAGGCCGTGGGGCCGGACACGGTGGCGTGGGACGGGCGCGATGCGCGCGGGCGGGACGTTGCCGCGGGGGTCTACTTCGCGAGGCTGGTGCAGGGCGAGCGCAGTCTCGCGTCGAAGCTCGTGCTCATTCGCTGAGGCGCGCGCTCGTCCGTCGAGCCGCGGCCCGGGAGTTCGCCCCCGCGCGACTCACTCGTTGCCCGCGGCGTGCTTCGCGAGCAGCGCGTGCACGAGCGTGACGGGGTAGCGGATGGACCGGTAGAAGGTCCCCCGCTTCTCGTGCTCCCTGTCCGGGTTGAAGAACGTCCAGACGAGGCGTCCCTCGGCGGTGACCTCGAACACGCGACCGTGCGTGGAATCGGTGATGAGCACGTTCCCGTTCGGGAGCTTCTGAGAGGACCCGCGGCCCATCGAGGAGAAGTCCTGGGGCGGGTCGGCGCGGTACTCCCACACGATCGTCTCCCTCACCGGGTCGTACTCCACGACGCGGCTCCATCCGCGGAAGAACCCATTGTCGAAGACGAGCAGGTTGCCGTTCGGCAGCAGGGTCGGCTGATGCGGGTGGTCGAGCTCGCCCGGTCCCCATCCCCACACGATCTCCCCCGACTCGGCGTCGATGATCCCCACGAAGTCGAGGTTCCGCACGCAGATCAGCAGGTTGTCAGGACGGAACGCCGGGACGGACGAGGCCGTGGGCGTCTCGATGACGACCTCGATCGTGTTCGAGTGCGACCAGTCGTCCTCCGGGACGTTCGCCGAGATGCTCGTGAGCGCCTCGGGCGGGCACCAGCGCGCGAGCTCGCGCCGGTGCTCGTGGAGGTGCCAGAACGCCGTGATCTCGCCCTCGGGCGAGATCCGCGCGATGCCGTCGGACTCGATGGGCGTGTCGGCGATCTCCGGGACGAAGACCTTCTCGTGCACGAGCACGGCGATGTCGCCGCCGGGCAGGAAGCAGAAGTCGTGGTGCGCCGAGAGCTTCCGCTCCCAGAGAAGCCGCCCGTGCCAGTCGAGCCGCGAGATGCTGCGGCGCGCGAGGATCACGATGAGATCGCCGTTCGGGAGCATCTCGGCGTACTCCCACTCACTGAGGGCGTCGTTCTTCCACTCGTGGATCTCGCTCCCGTCCATGTCCACGAGCACCGCGCGCATCGGCCCGTTGTAGAGCGTGAAGCCCGGCCAGGCGGCCGCGCGGTCGTGGAGCGTGACACCGCGCTCCTTCGGGTCCGTCCTCTCCTGCGTCCGCTGGAGGTACGGAAGCGACCTCAGGGCCTCGAGGCGCCGCCGCTCCTCCTCCGTGCGGTCGCTCTGAGCGGCCGCGGGCCGCGCGAGCGCGGCTGCCGTCGCGAGCAGGAGCACGATGCGCGTGGGCCTCACGGTCTCACCTCGGGGTCGCCGGTCGCGGCGAACTCGCGGCAGCTCTCGGGCAGCTCGCCGAACCCGCCCAGGGTCAGGAGGATGAGGAGAGCGCCGGCGACGGCTGCAGACGTCCTCACCACTTCTTCATCCGCTGGAGCGCGAGCACGATCATCACCGAGATGCCGCCAAGGACGAGGATCCCGTAGAAGGCCAGCGGGCTGTCTTTGAGGTTCCACGGAAGGGGCACGTTCATGGAGAACGCGCTCACGACGAAGGTCGGGAACATGACCCCGATCGTGATGAGCGTGAGGGTCTTCATGATGACGTTCAGGTTGTTGCTCACGATGGACGCGCGGGCGTCCATGAGGCTTGCGAGGATGTTCGCGTAGATCTCCGCGCGCTTGAGGCACTCGGTGTTGTCCACGGCGATGTCGTCGAGAAGCTCGACGGCCTCCGGGGAGAACGCCAGCCTCCCAGTCGCTATCTTGAGCTTGTCGAGGAGAAGGCCGTTGGAGTGGATCGCCGAGACGTAGTACACGAGGCTCTTCTCGAGCGTGAACAGGCTCAGGAGGTACTTGTTCTGAAGCGCGCCGGCGACCTTCTCCTCGATGTCCTCGGCGCACATGTTGATGACCTTGAGGTGGCCCCGGAAGTGGCTGATGGTGCGGTTGAGGACGCGGAGCACGACGTCCGGCAGCGACTGGCACTTCGCGAACTGCTTGCTTCCGTCGAACAGCTCGAGGTCTTCGGCGCTCACGATGGCGAGCTTGTCGCGGAAGAGGAACATGCCCGCCGAGGAGATCTCGAAGAGAAGCTGACCCTCGAGCGAGAGGTTCTTCGGCCGCTTGAAGATGAGCGCGGCGTGGTCGGTCTCGAACTCGAGCCTCGCAAGCTCGTCGGGGTCGAGCGCCGAGCTCAGCGTGTGCTCGTCGATGCGGAACTCGTCGAGGAGCACGCGCCGGTCGCTCTCGTCCGGATCGACGAAGACGTAGATGCGCCCCTTCCCCGCGGCGACCTCCGCCACGCCCGCCGCGCCTACGTCGTAGATCCGCCTCATCGCCCGCCCTCCGTGTTTCCCCGCGGGCCCGGTCCGGCCGTCGCCCGGCCGGCCATTTCCCGAACCTCCGAGAGAAGACGCTCGAGGGCGAGTGTACCCTCAATCACCGCGACGCGCTCCCCCTTTCTGAAGAGGACCACCGTCTCCCCGCCCCCGGCGATGCCGACGTCGGCCTCCCGCGCTTCGCCGGGCCCGTTCACGGCGCAGCCCATCACGGCGACCACGAGGTCCGCATGGAGCGACGCGGTCTCGGCCTCCACGCGCTCGGCGATGCGCTGGACGTCGAGCGTGGTGCGCCCGCACGTCGGGCACGCGATGACCGTCACCCCGCGCCGCCGAAGGCCCAGCGACGACAGGATGGCGCGGCCGGCCCGCACCTCCTCCTCGGGTGGGCCCGCGAGCGAGACGCGGATGGTGTCGCCGATGCCCTCGGCGAGGAGGAGCCCGATGCCGACCGCCGACCGCACGGCGCCGGTCGCGACGGTACCCGCCTCGGTCACGCCGAGGTGGAGCGGATGGTCGCACCGGGCCGCCACGAGGCGGTTCGCCTCGACGGTCATGAGAACGTCGGACGCCTTGAGCGACAGCACGATGTCCCGGAACCCGGCCGACTCGAGGATCTCGGCGTGGCGCATCGCGCTCTCGACCATGCCGGCCGCCGTAGGGCGTCCTTCGCGTTCGAGGATGTCGCGCTCGAGCGAGCCGGCGTTCACGCCGATGCGGATGGGGATGCCCCGCGCGCGCGCCGCGTCGGCGACCTCACGCGCCCGGCCGAGTCCGCCGATGTTCCCCGGGTTGATGCGCAGTCCGTGCGCTCCCGCCTCCGCGGCCGCGAGCGCGAGCCGGTGGTCGAAGTGGACGTCGGCGACGACCGGGATGGGCGAGCCGGCGACGATCTCGCGGAGCGCCGCCGCCGCCTCGCGCCCCGGCACCGCGACGCGCACGATGTCGCAGCCGGCGTCGGCCATCCGCGCGATCTGAGCGAGCGTCGCGGGGGCGTCCTCGGTCCTCGTGTTCGTCATGGACTGTACCGAGACAGGCGCACCGCCGCCGATCCGCACGCCGCCGACCGACACCTGCCGCGCCATGCGCCGTTCCGCGAGAACGCTCACGGTGCCCTCCGTCCCTTCGTCCGGTGGTCGCCCGCCCGCGTCGTCGTCCCCTCGCGGTCGAGGAACTCGAGAATGGGGATGGCGTGCTTCCGGCTGACGCCGGCGAGGTCCTTGAACTCGGCCACGCCGAGCTTCTCGTGCGCCCGGAAGTGCGCGGCGACCTTCGCCCTGAGTTCGTCCAGCGCGCGCGGATGGAACACCATGGCGCTCGTGACCTTCACGAGGCGTCCCGTCTCGGCCAGGAGCCGCACGATCGTGTCGAAGTCCCGGCTCGCGATGTCGTTCCTGAGCTCGTCGAGCGAGGGCGGCGCGGCGCCCGCATCGAGAAGCCTCGCCTCGATGGCGTCGGCGACGCGGGCCTGCTCGGGCGGCAGCGTCACCTCCGCCGCGCCCCAGCGCACCATGCCGACCCTGCGCGTCACGAGGCCGTCGCGCTCCAGCGCCGCGAGCACGGCGTCGAGAAGCCCGCGGTCGAGCTTCTTCGCGAGCTTGCCGCGGAGCTCCTCGGTGGACATCCCCCACGCAAGCGGCGACGACGTCGCGAAGGCCCCGAGGACCTCCTTGCAGCGGTCGGTGAGCTCGGCGAGCCGCCCGGGCGTGAGCACGCGGTCGCCAACGCGGACCAGTCGCCCGTCGGCGACGAGGCCCTCGAGAACACCGTCCGTCGTCACGCCGGCCGCGCCGGTGAGGTCCGCCGCGCGCGCGCCCTGGATCCCGGCGCGGTGCACCTCCTGCACGGCGACGTCCTCCGCGCTCCCCTCCTCGAGCACGGCGAGCGCGCCCAGGACGTCCTCCTTCATGCGTGCGTGCCGCCCCGGCGTCGCGGCGATGACGCGCCCGCCGCCGATCGTCGTGACCGGCGAGTACGACCGCACGACGAACCTGTCCCCCGCTTCCGCCACGACCGGGCCCTCGAGCCGCATCTGGACGAGGCCGTCCTCGCCCGGCACGAGCAGCTCGCGATCGAGCACGACGACCCGCGCGAGCGTCTCGGACGTCCCGAGATGGAAGTGGACGCGCGTGCGGTTCCCCAGCGGCCGCGCGCCGCGCGCGAGCGAGAGCCGCGCGTCGAGCATGTGCGTGACGTGGAGCGCGCCGGGCGTGCCGAGCGTGTCGCCCCGCGCGACGGAGTCCTTCGGCACGCCGTGGAGGCCGACGGCCGTGCGCTGCCCGGCCTCAGCCCGCTCGACCGGCTCGCCGTGAACGTGCACGCTGCGCACGCGCGTCTCGCGCCCGGAAGGGTAGAGCGCGAGCGTGTCGCCTTGGCCGATGGACCCCGACCACAGCGTCCCCGTCACCACGGTGCCGTGCCCGGCGAGCGTGAACGCGCGGTCGATGGGAAGGCGCGCCGTCCGCCCCGGCCTTCGCTCCTCGACGGACGCGACGAGGGCGTCGATGCGCGCGACCAGCTCGTCAAGCCCGCTTCCGGTGACCGAGGACACGGGGACGATGGCCGCCCCCTCGAGCGCGGTCCCGCGGAGATACTCCTCGACGTCCTCGCGGGCGAGCTCCAGCTCCTCGGCGCCCACGAGGTCGGCCTTCGTGAGCGCGACCACGCCCGCGCGGCTCCCGAGCAGGGTCACGATGTCCACGTGCTCGCGCGTCTGCGGCATCACACCCTCGTCGGCGGCGACGACGAGGAGCACGACGTCGATGCCGGCGGCGCCGGCGAGCATCGTCCGGACGAAGCGCTCGTGCCCCGGGACGTCCACGATGCCGACCGAAGCCCCGCTCGGCAGCGTGAGCCGCGCGAACCCGAGCTCGATCGAGATCCCGCGCTCCTTCTCTTCCTTCAGTCGGTCGGTGTCGGTGCCCGTGAGCGCCCGCACGAGCGCGGTCTTGCCGTGGTCGATGTGGCCTGCCGTCCCGAGGACGACGTGCTTCGTCGAGGAGGGCACGAGAGGCATCTACCCCTTGAGCCGCTGGACCTGGGCGCCCAGCGCGGCCAGCTTGCGTTCGATGGCCTCGTAGCCGCGGTCGATGTGGTACACGCGCGAGATCTCCGTCTCGCCCTCCGCCACGAGCCCGGCGAGGATGAGGGCGGCGCTGGCCCGAAGGTCGGTCGCCATGACGCTCGCCCCCGAGAGGCGCTTCACGCCCGTCACGATGGCGACGTTCCGGTCGAGCGTGATGTCCGCGCCCAGCCTGCGGAGCTCGGGCGCGTGCGAGAAGCGGTCGGCGTAGATGGTCTCGGTGATCACGCTCGTTCCGTCGGCCACCGTCATGAGGGCCATCGCCTGCGCCTGCATGTCCGTCGGGAAACCCGGGTACGGGGCGGTCGTGACGTTGACGGAGTGAGGCCAGAGCGGGCCGACGACCCTGAGCCCGCCCTGGGCGTCGCCGACCTCCGCGCCGGCCTCCGTGAGCTTGACCACGAGGGACGACATGTGGTCCCGGCGCGCGCCGCGCAGCAGCACGTCGCCGCCCGTGATGGCGGCCGCGACCATGAAGGTGCCGGCCTCGATCCTGTCCGGAACGACCTCGACGTCGGCATCGTGGAGCGAGGAGACGCCCTCGATGGTGATGGTCCCCGTCCCGTCCCCCTCGACGCGCCCGCCCATCGCCCGGAGGAGCTCGGCCAGCGCGCCGACCTCCGGCTCGCGGGCCGCGTTCTCGAGCACGGTCGTCCCGTCGGCCGTGACGGCGGCCATCATCGCGTTCTCGGTCGCGCCGACGCTCGACGTCTCGAAGTGGATCCTCGCGCCGCGGAGCCGCGGCGCCTCGGCCACGATGTAGCCGTGCTCGATCTCCACCGTCGCGCCGAGCTCCTGCATGGCGCGGATGTGGAAGTCCACGGGCCTCGGGCCCCACGCGCAGCCGCCAGGGAGCGACACGCGCGCGCGCCCGTGCCTCGCGAGGACGGGGCCGAGCACGCACACGGAGGCCCGCATCGTCCTGACGAGCTCGTACGGGGCCTCGTGATAGCTCGATCCCGTGGTGTCGATGACCAGGGTGTGGTTCTCGTGCTCGACGCGCGCGCCCAGCACGCGGAGCACGTGGGCCATCGTCTTCACGTCCACGAGGTCGGGGACGTTCCGCAGACGGAACTGCCCGGGCGCGAGGAGCGTCGCCGCCATCATCGGGAGGGCCGCGTTCTTGGCCCCGCTGATCCGCACCTCCCCCGCAAGGCGCGCCCCGCCCCGGACGATGAGCCTATCCATCGTTCCTCCCGAACACGATCCTCGCGCGACCCGCGTAGTCCTTGTAGGCCCGGACGTCGCGCAGCGCGGGCTTCAGCATCTCCTCGACGGCCCGCGCCTGCCCCTCTCCGACCTCGAGGAAGAGCGCGCCGCCCGGCGCGAGGAACACCGGCCCATCCTGAGCGATGGCGCGAAGCGAGTCAAGCCCATCCACGCCGCCGTCGAGCGCCACGCGCGGCTCGAAGTCGCGGACCTCGCTCGGCAGCCCCGCGATGTCCTCGGAGCGGACGTACGGGGGGTTCGACACGATGGCGGACAGCCTCCCGCGAAGCCCCGCGGCGTCGAGCGGATCGAAGAGCGGGCCGACGAGGAACCGCACGCGGTCCGCCACGCCCGCGCGCTGCGCGTTCCGCTCCGCCAGCGCGACCGCCTCGGCCGAGACGTCGGTCGCGTAGACGGCCGCGGCGGGGACCTTGAGCGCGATCGTCGTCGCGATGACGCCGGACCCCGTGCCGATGTCGGCGACGAGGAGGCCGCCTGCGCGGTGCGCCGTCGTCCCGGCCGCGAGGTCGCCGAGGAACTTGAGCGCGATCTCGGTGAGCGCCTCGGTCTCGGGCCGCGGGATGAGCACGGAGCGGTTCACCTCGAACTCCGCGAACATGAACCCCGCCGTCCCGGTGACGTACTGCACCGGCTCCCCCGCGAGGCGCCGCTTGAGAAGCCCCTTGTACCTCGCGAGCTCCTCGGCCGTGAGCACGCGGTCGTGGTCGGTGTAGAGCCCCACGCGCGGGATCGAGAGCGTGTGCGACAGGAGGAGCTCGGCCTCGAGCCTGGCGTTCTCGAAGCCCTTCCCCGCGAGATAGCCCCTGCTCCACTCGATCATGCCGAGGACGGTCCAGGCGCTCATCGCGACGAGCTGGCGATCTGCTCGGCCTGATGCTGCGTGGCGAGCGCCGTAATGAGGTCGTCGATCCCGCCGTCCATGATCCGGTCGATGCCGTGGACGGTGAGGCCGATCCTGTGGTCGGTGACGCGGTTCTGCGGGAAGTTGTACGTGCGGATCTTGGCGCTGCGGTCGCCCGTGGACACCTGGCTCCTGCGCATCTCCGCCATCTCGCGCTCCTGCTCCGCCATCGCGCGCTCGTACAGCCGCGCGCGCAGGACCTTGAGCGCCTTGGCCTTGTTCTTGTGCTGCGACTTCTCGTCCTGACAGGTGACGACGAGCCCCGTCGGCTTGTGCGTCACGCGCACGGCCGAGTCCGTCGTGTTCACGCTCTGCCCGCCGGGCCCGGACGACCGGAACACGTCGATCTGGAGCTCCTCGGGCCTCACCTCGATGTCCACCTCCTCGGCCTCGGGCAGCACGGCGACCGTCGCCGCCGACGTGTGGATGCGGCCCGACGCCTCGGTCGCGGGGACCCGCTGCACGCGGTGGACGCCGCTTTCGAACTTGAACCGGCTGTACGCCCCCGCGCCCTCGACGGCGAAGATGATCTCCTTGAACCCGCCCGCGCCCGACGGGTTCGAGCTCATCACGTCCACCTTCCACCGGCGGGAGTCGGCGTAGCGGTTGTACATGCGAAAGAGGTCCGACGCGAAGAGCGCCGCTTCCTCGCCGCCCGTGCCGGCCCGGATCTCGACGATGATGTTCTTCTCGTCGTTGGGGTCCTTCGGGACGAGAAGGGCCTTGAGCTGCTCCTCGATCGCCGCGCGCTTCGCCTCGAGCGTCTCGAACTCGTCGCGCGCGAACTGCCGCTCGTCCTTGTCGGCGCTCGACTCCATGAGGGCGGCCGCCTCGCGGAGGTCCGCGAGGACGCGCTCATATCGCGCGGTGGCCTCGACGATCTCCTGGACGCCCGCGCGCTCCTTCGAGTACTTCTTCAGGAGGTGCCGGTCGGCCAGCACGCCCGGGTCGGCGAGAAGCCGCTCGAGCTCGTCATGCCTGGCCTTGATCGACCGCAGTTTGTCGAGCATCGTCCTTCCCCGCCAGCACGGCCGACAGCGCCGCGATCGCCACTTCGAGCTGCTCGTCGGACGGCTCCCGCGTCGTGATGCGCTGGAGCCAGACGCCGGGCGCCGAGATGACCCTCGCCCACGCCCGCGCGGCCTTCTTCGCCGAGAGCTTCATGATCTCGTAGGAGATCCCCGCGATGACCGGCACGAGCAGGATCCGCGCGAGCCTCTGCGCGATGCTGTGCGGCTTGCCGGTCAGCATGAAGACCAGGATGCTCACGACCATCACGATGAGAAGGAAGCTCGTCCCGCAGCGCGGATGCCGCGTCGTGAAGCGCCTCGCGTTCTCGACCGTGAGGGGCTGGCCCGCTTCCTGCGTGAAGATGGCCTTGTGCTCGGCGCCGTGGTACTCGAAGACGCGGCGCATCTCCTTCCACAGCGAGATGCCCCAGATGTACGCGATGAAGAAGACGACGCGGATGACGCCGTCCACGAGGTTGAAGAGGATGCCGCTCTCGATGTTGAGCCGGCCCGCGATGACGAGCGGGACGTAGAAGAACACGAGGATGCCGAGGGCGAAGGCGAGGACCATCGTCCCCGAGAGCGCGAGCGACGTCTTCCAGTCGCCGCTCTTCCCGCGGGGCGCTGGACCCGCCGCCGCGTCGCCCGCCGCGTCGCCCGCCGCCGGCTTCCCCTCCGCCGCCTCCATCGCCACGCTCGCCGAGTAGTTCAGCGCCCGGATGCCGAGCGCGAGCGACTCGATGAGCGTGAGCCCGCCGCGCACGACGGGCGAACGGAGGAGACGGCTGCGCTTCGACGCCGACACGAACTGCGAGGTCTGAACGGTGATCGTCCCGTCGGGGAGCCTCACCGCCGTCGCGACGCGGTCCGGCCCGCGCATCATCACGCCCTCGATGACCGCCTGCCCGCCGTAGTGGACGGCGCCGCTCTGGTCCGCGCATCCGGACACGGGGCTTGCCGGCCGGCTGTCGGGCGTCTCGCTCATGGGACCCTCACGTCCGCGCGGGCCGCGGCCCGCCTTCCGCCTGCGCCGCCGCGCACTGCGCGCGTCCGTCCGGCGCGCCTGCGTCGCCCGCCGGGATGAGCGCGCCCAGGAGCGGGTGCGCTCGCTCGATCTCGCGCTTCACGGCGCGCGCCACGCGCCTGTACGACTCGTGTCCGCCGGACCGCGAGCGCAGGCGCACGAACTGGTACGCCTCCCTGAAGTTCATCGAGATGAGGAACCGCTGGTTGAACGCCAGCGGGACGGCATACTGCGCGTGCACGGGGTCGATGGCGGCAAGCTCGCGGCACCGCTCGCGCGCCTCGTCGAGCGCGCGCTCGACGCGCCCCGCCACGCCGGCCGCGCGCGCGTCGTCGGGGATCGCGTAGCCGAGCTCGACCCCGAGAAGCTGGCGCGTCTGACTCGTCATCCTGTGGCGCTGGATGTCCCTGTAGGCGCCGAAGTCCACCACGATCTCAAAGGTGTAGCCTGCGCTCTCGAACTCGCGGACCGGCGCCTCATGGCCTCCGATCCCGCGAAGCGACGCATCCAAGAGCGCACGCCTTGCCTTCTCGTTCATGTCGGCGACCGCGGCCCGGGCGTCGGCGTACGAGCGCCCGGTCGCCCGGAAGAGGAGCGCTGCCAGGACCCTCTCCTCGCCGTCGGGGTCGTGCCGCACGAGGCGCACGCCGTCGGCCCCGCTCTCCGCGCCACGGCCTCCCCGCACCGGGGAGCGCCCCGGCGCGGCCGCGTTCACCCGCTCCTCCCACGCCGCGAGGTACGGCGACGCCTCGGTGTGTCGCAGGAGCGTCGGCAACTTCGCCCCGGCGACGCGCTTGAGCTCCCGCGCGATCTCCCGCACCTCGGACAGCTCGTGGGATGCCATCTTCACGACGGCGTGTCCGAGGCTGCGCGCGTTGACCGTCCAGCCGACGTTCGTCTTGGCGGCGGCCGGAAGGAGGCAGCGCACCATGTCGCAGGCCCTGGCCGACGGGCTCGGCGCGCCCTCGGTCGGCCGCTCGGCGGCCTCGCGCTCGCACCACGCCCGGGCCTCGCGGACCGCGTCGGCGTACGCCGCGAAGAGCGCGGTCACGGCGCCGCGGTACGCCGCAGCGGGGCGCCCGTCCGAGAAGGCAGGCGGCGTGTGGTAGTTCGAGCCGTCCATGACCTGATAGCGCGTGGACTTCTCGGTGAAGGAAGAGAGCCGGTTCTCCTCGAGGACCTTCGCCGCGAGGACCGACAGGTTCTCGACGGCGATGGAGAGCACCGCGTGCTCGGCCACCGACGAGTGCCCGTAGCCGACCACCCACTTCTCGTGAAAGCGGGACGAATCCGCCTCGGTGAGCTCGCGCGCGATGGCGTCGAAGGGGTCCGGCACGCGCGAGGTCTTCGCGAAGGCGACGGCGACGACCTCGGCCGGCAGCCCGTCGAGCGTGTAGACGCGGAGCGGGTGCCCTGTCTCAGGCATGGCCTACTCCGCGGGCTTCGTCTCTCCGGCCGCAGGCGCCTCGGTCTTCGCGGCCGCGGAGTCCGTCGATCCGATCTTCCCGTACTTCTTCACGAAGCGCTCGACGCGCCCCGCGCTGTCGACGAGCTTCTGCTGGCCGGTGAAGAACGGATGGCACGCGGCGCAGATCTCGACCTTGATCTCCTTGAGCGTCGATCGCGTCTTGAACTGGTTGCCGCACACGCACGTGACGGTGGCTTCCTGGTACTTCGGGTGGATCTCCTTCTTCATGCCCTTCGTCCTCCGTTGCCCGTGGGCCTACAGCGAGCTCATCGAGGTCAGGAACTCCTGGTTGGTCTTCGTGAAACGGATCTTGTCCAGGAGGAACTCCATCGCCCCCACGGGCGTCTGCTCGCTCAGGAACTTCCTGAGAACCCACAGCCTGTTGATCTGCTCCTCCGGCAGCAGGAGCTCTTCCTTCCGCGTGCCCGACTTCAGAATGTCGATCGAGGGGAAGATGCGCCGGTCGGTGAGCCGCCGGTCCAGCACGAGCTCCATGTTGCCCGTGCCCTTGAACTCCTCGAAGATGACCTCGTCCATCCTCGATCCCGTGTCGATGAGCGCGGTCGCCATGATGGTGAGCGACCCAGCGTCCTCGGTGTTCCTCGCGGCGCCGAAGAAGCGCTTGGGCCGCTGGAGCGCGTTGGCGTCCACGCCGCCCGTGAGGATCTTCCCGCTGTGCGGAACGACCGTGTTGTGCGCCCTCGCGAGCCGCGTGATGGAGTCGAGGAGTACGACCACGTCCTTCTTGTGCTCGACGAGCCGCTTGGCCTTCTCGATGACCATGTCGGCGACCTGCACGTGCCGGTCGGCCGGCTCGTCGAACGTCGAGCTGATGACCTCCCCCTTGACCGACCGCTGCATGTCGGTGACCTCCTCGGGGCGCTCGTCGATCAGGAGGACGATGAGGACGACGTCGGGGTGGTTGGTGGTGATGCTGTTCGCGATCTTCTGGAGGATGACCGTCTTGCCGGCGCGCGGCGGCGACACGATCAGACCTCGCTGCCCCTTCCCGATGGGCGAGAGGAGGTCGATGATGCGCGTCGTCATGTCGCTGGGGTCCAGCTCGAGCTTGAGCCGCTCCTGCGGGTAGAGAGGCGTCAGGTTCTCAAAGAGGATCTTGTTCTTCGCGGTCTCGGGGTTCTCGAAGTTGACCGCCTCGACGCGGAGGAGCGCGAAGTACCGCTCGTTCTCCTTCGGAGGCCTCACCTGTCCCGAGACCACGTCGCCCTTCCTGAGGTCGAAGCGCTTGATCTGGGACGGCGAGACGTAGATGTCGTCGGGCCCCGGGAGGTAGTTGTAGTCGGCCGACCGCAGGAACCCGTACCCGTCGGGCAGGATCTCGAGCACGCCCTCACTGAAGATGAGACCGTTCCGGTGAGCCTGCCCCTCGAGGATCTTGAAGACGAGGTCCTGCTTCCTGAGGCCGCCGACTCCCTCGAGGCCCAGGTGCTCCGCGTACTGGACGAGCTCGCGGATCGTGCGCTGCTTGAGCTCGCCGATGTTCAGGTTCTCGCCGTTCGTGGGGATCGGTGGGAGGCCCGACGGCGCCTCGGAGTCCTTCTCCTCCGTCCCGCGCGCCACGGTGGCCGCCGGCGGAGCGGAGCGTTGCGTGGGCCGTTCGGCGGCCGGGTCGGGTGGCGGTCCCGGGGTTGCCGCGGATGCCCTCGGGGTCCTGGTGGCCGGTGTCCGCCGCCTCGTGCCGGTGGTCCTGCTGTCCTGCTTTTCTGGCATTCCTTCCTACCTCAGAGAGTGGGTTGGGTGTGCGCGGAACCGGCGGCTACCGACCGCCGGCCGTCTCCGTGTGCGTCGTGGATCCCGTGTCGCAAGCTACACTCGGAGTCCTCGATGTGAGGTGAACGCGAGGTCTGCCTGCTCCAGAAGGGCACCTTGGGGAAACCCGGCGCAAAGCGCGCCGGTCGTCCATCATGGTAGTCCCGACCCCGCATGCTGTCAAGGTGATTTCCCGGCGCTCCGCGGGGCGTGCGCGACGCCCGCGAGCTTCCGCCCGACGCGCTCGACGAGCCGGCCCGGCTCCCCGGCGAGCCGCCGCCGGAGCTCGGGGTACCCCCTTCGCCGGTCCGCGATCCAGAGCCTGGCGAACGAGCCGCTCCTGACCCGCTCGAGGATCCGTCGCATCCCCTTCCGCGACTCCTTCCCCACGACCAGGTCGCCGCTGACCATGTCGCCGAAGAGCGCGGTGCGGCTGATGCGGTCCCGCATGCCGGCGATGCCGTATCGCTGGATGAGGCCCGCGGTGAGGTCGAGCTCGTAGAGGCACTCCATGTAGGCCAGGGTCGGGTCGTAGCCCGCCTCGACAAGCGTGTCGAACGCCGCGGTCACGAGCCGCGTGACGCCGCCGCAGAGCACGGCCTGCTCGGCGAAGAGGTCGATCTCGGTCTCCTCCGCGAACGTCGTCTCGAAGAGCCCCACGCGCGCGCACCCGATCGCCTTCGCGTAGCCGAGCGCGGTCGCCCTGGCGTGCCCCGTCGCGTCGCGCTCCACGGCGAACGACGCGGGCAGGCCGCCGCCGGCGAGGTAGCGCTCGCGCAGCCTCTGCCCCGGCCCCATCGGCGCGACCATGATGACGTCCCTGCCCTCCGGGACGACGAGGCCGCTGAACCGCACGGCGAAACCGTGGGCGAAGAGCACGGCCGCGTCCGACCTGAGGCGACGCACGATCTCGTCGTCGAAGACCTCGCGGGCGACCTCGTCCGGCACGAGCACGGCGACAACGTCGCCGCGCGCCGCCGCGTCGCCCACCGACATCGTCTCGAGCCCCGCGGCCCGCGCCCGCGCCCTGGAGCGGCTCCTCGGCCTCAGGCCGACGACGACGCGCACGCCGGAGTCCCGCAGGTTCAGCGCGTGCGCCTCGCCCTGGCTTCCGAACCCGACGACGGCCACGGTCTTGCGGGAGATGCGCTGTCCCCTGATCTGGCGTTCTGTGATGGCTCTCATGTGGGAAGCGTGTGCCGCCGGGGAGGAGATGTCCGAGGAGCTGTGCCCCCCGTCGCCGGGGCCCCGGCACTGCCGCCGGGGCCTCGGCTTCGGGTTCTGCGCGGGACCGCGGCGCTCCGCGGGTCGCAGGAGCCGCGACGGTCCTCTAGTCCGAGCCCTTCAGGAGCGCCTCGACCTCCTTGAGCTCCTGCATCGCCTCGTCGTTCCGGCCGAGCTTGTTGTACACCCTGGCCAGCGCGCGATGGTACGTCACCTCTTCGCTGTTCATCGCCTTGAGCTTGAGAAGCGGATCGAGAGCTGCCATGTAGGCGTCCTGCGCGGACTGGAGCACGACGGCCTTCGACTCCTCATCGATCGCGACCGACGCCTCGTTGTCGAAGTTCGTGGCGATGGCCCAGTGCGCGAGGAACACGCGGTAGAGGACCTCCTCGTCGTCGCCGAACGTGTCGAGCTGGACACGGAAGTACTTGAGCGCCTCGCGGTACTCCTTCGTCTGGTAGTACATGAGGCCGATGTTGTAGTTGATGTCGGCGGTCTCGGGCGCCACCCGCTGGATCTTCTCGAAGTACCTGAGCGCGTTCGGATAGTCGCCGGCCGAGGCGAGCGCTCCGCCCTTGGCCTGGTACACGCTCACGAGGTTCTCCTTGAGCGTGGCGTTGCCCGGGGCGCGCTCGAGCGCGCTCTCGAACACCTCGATCGCGCGGTCCTCGTTGCCGCTCATGTGGAGCGCGTACCCCAGGTTGATGTACGCGTCGGGGCGCCGGTCGTCGATGACGATCGCCTTCTCGAACTCGGGGGCCGCCTCTTCGAACCTCGCGGCCTCCACGTACTGCTCGCCGCGCTTGTGGAAGATCAGCCAGTACTGCGTGATGGCGTTCTCTACCTGCTCCTTGGCCTTCTCGTCGGGAGCAAGCTCGAGCGCCTTCTGGAACTCGTCGTGGACCAGGGGCAGTAGGATGTCCGTCTGGCCGGGCTGGACCTCGATCTTCTCGGCCTTTCCGTCCTTCGTGATCGGGAACGTCACGGACTCCCCGGTGCTCGCTTCTGCGAGGTCGCCGTACGTTCTGCCGAGATACACGCGGGGCTCCCACGCGCTGGGGTTGTTCCTGATCGCGATGTGGAGCTGCTCGATCGCCCGCTGGTAGTTCTGGTCGGCCAGGTACACCTTGCCGCTCGTGAAGGCCGGGTCCGCTCCGCACCCCGTGAGCAACAGGCCCGATGCCACCAGCAGCAGCGCAAGGGCTGCGGTCACACGCCTCATTCTGCCCTCCCTTGAGGAGAGATAAGGTCCATCGATCGCGTAGGGAATCCCGAGGGAGGGAGTATAGGGCCCTTCGCCCGGACCTGTCAAGCCCGATGCCCGGTCCTGCCCGGGGGCGCGCCCGGCCCGCGGCGATCTACAGCAGGCGGTTGCCGTTCATCGAGAGCTCGTACGTGCAGTCGAGGATCTCCGCCGCTTTCCTCGAGATCACCATCCGCGACATGAAGATCTCGAAGTACTCCATCACCTGCGAGATCGAGGTGTCGATGGTGAGATCCAGCTTGATGATCTGCTCCTCCGGATAGACCTCGAGCTGGGACTTCTTCACGGCGAAGTTCACGCGGTCATGGATGTCGAACCTGAGCGTCGACGGGTTCCTGACCCGCGACCGGTGCACGTCGGCCTTGTCCGCGAGGATGAGCGCCGCGGAGACGTTCCCGACGGGGTCGCCGTGGTCCTCGTGGTGGTTCCCTATCGACGAGACGATCGTGATGACCTCCGAGAGCGGCAACCCCATCTCCGTCAGGAGCTGATACGACAGGAGCGCGCCCGATTGCGCGTGGTCCTCTCTGTTGATCAGGTTGCCGATGTCGTGCAGGTACCCGGCGATGCCGCCAAGCTCCGCCTCTCTCGTGTCCTTTCCGAGCTGCGTGAGGACCCGCTGCGCCGTCCTCCCCACCCACTTCCCGTGCCGAACACCGTGCTCCGTGTACCCGATGATCCTGAGCTGCTCGTCGGCCTGCCGGAGCATGCTGCCGATGGCCTGGTTCTTCGCGACCTTGTTGAACGTGACGTCCGCCATGGCCCCTCTCCGCGGGGGCAGCCCCGCTCCTCCTCCGGAAAGCCGCGCCTGCCCCACGGCGGGGCAGGTGTTCCCCAATCTACCCAAGCCCGCGGATGCGGTCAAGTGCCGACGCGTGCTACGATGGCCGGCAGGCCACGAACGAGGAGATGTGCGCGATGACGAGATGCCTCTTCGTCAGCGACCTTCACGGACGAGAGGAACGCGTCCGGAAGCTGTTCGGCGAGATCGCTCGACGGACGCCGGCGGCCGTGTTCGTCGGCGGCGACATCATGCCGCACCACTATCTCCCGGATGCGCCGGAGGACTTCCTGGGCGACTGCCTCTTCGCCGGCCTGGATGACCTGCGCGCGCGCCTCGGGAAGGTCTACCCGAAGGTCTTCACGATCCTCGGGAACGACGACGGGCGCTGGACCGAGGAGCGGCTGAAGGACGCCGACGAGCGCGGGCTCCTCGTGTACGCGCACGGTCGGGCGACGCCGTTCGGGCAATGGACCGTGTACGGCTACGCGTACGTGCCTCCCACGCCGTTCCGCCTCAAGGACTGGGAGCGCTACGACGTCTCTCGGCACCTCGAGCCCGGGTGCGTCTCGCCCGAGGAAGGCGCCCGTTCGGTTCCCGTCTCGCCGGACGAGGCGCGCTACGCGACGATCCTCGAGGACCTCGGCGAGCTGACCCGCGACCGCGACCTCGGGCGCGCCGTCTTCCTCTTCCATGCCCCGCCGTACGACACGGACCTCGACCGCGCGGCGCTCGACGACATTGTCGTCGACCACGTGCCCGTCGACGTGCACATCGGGAGCATCGCGATCAGGCGCTTCATCGAGGAGCGCCGGCCCTACCTGACGCTTCACGGCCACGTCCACGAGTCCGCGCGGCTCACGGGATCGTGGCGCACGACGCTGGGCGGCACCACGGCCGTGTCCGCGGCGCACGACGGCCCGGAGCTCGCCGTCGTCGGGTTCGACATGGAGGACCCGTCCGCCGCCGAGCGGGAACTCCTCTAACGCTCGGCCAGCGGGTGTCTCAGGGTGAGGGGACGTGCAGGGTCGGTCACCGCGCCGATCCTCGCGGCGTAGCTGGTCTTGTTCGTGATGTCCTCGTCCGTCACGACGTGCACGTCGAGCAGCCCGCCCGTGCGGTAGCCGGTCCGCAGGTAGTTCATCTCATCGAGGCACAGGCTCCAGCCCTCGAGCCACGCGGTGAGGTCGGCCCGCTGGAGGTCCGTCCCTCGGAAGTGCGCGAGCAGGTCGATGTCGCTCTTGAGCCCGGCGGACGCGTTCTTGGTGCTCCCGAAGACGTACATGGCGACGACGCCGAACCGCTCTCCGTCCAGCAGCGACGCGATCTGCTCGGCCATGCGCAGCCGCCACGCCCATGACTGGTCCGCGGGGCGCTCCGCCCCGGCGGCGGGGGACGCCTGGTCCCCTGCCTCGCCGCCCGGCGCCGCCAGGAACCCCAGCGCCTCGTTGAGCTCCGCGTTCATCAGCACGCGCAGGATTCTGCCGTCGGTGGCCTGCGGCACGTCGATCAGCCGCACGGTGTCCGCGACGTCCGCGTGCTCGGGCACGACGTCGGCAAGGATGTTCTTCGCCCCGAGGAGGAAGCTCTCATTGAAGGCGATGCCCTCATCGTCGGGGTAGAGCGGGAGATACCGGATCTCCCCCTCAACGAGGTCCTGGAAGAAGTGCGTCCCGAACGACAGGTCCGGCGTGTAGCTGCCCTTTCTCCGGGCGACCTCGATGAGCGCCGCCGTCCTGTTGATGTCGGAGTACGTCACGCTGACGCCGAGCTTGAGATCGCCGCGGCTCCCCCACCTACCCGGGCCGATGAGAACGAACCGCTTCTTGGGAAGCAGCTGGTTGAGCCTGCTCACGGTCCGGCCGACGGCGATGAGGTCCGCCCGCTCGGGCAGCTCGCCGTACTTCTCGGGGTCCACGTAGACGATGTGCGTGATGTCCGGCATGCGGCCGTTGGACACGTACCGATTCGCCGAGAAGACGATCGACTCCTTCGGGACGTCCTTCGGGATCGGCGCCGGGGCGCTCGGGCCGCCGAAGCTCTGCGGCCGGCACTGGAGCAGGTAGAAGTCCGTGCCGTCGTGCGCGAACTCGATGTCCACCGGCGTGCCGAGCGCCGCCTCGAGCACCTTGAGGATGCGATCCACCTGCCTGACGAAGTCGCTCTCGCCGATGAGCCCCTGGAACGTGAACGCGGCGCCGGCGCCCGCAGGCTCGAGCCCCATGGCCAGCGGCGTGCGGAGGTGCTGACCGTCGTAGACCGAGATGAGCTTCTCGACCATCGGGATGTCCTGCCCGTGCTTCGCGAGCAGGTCCTTCGCGTCGACCGTCTCGAACGCGTTCGTCTCGAGGTTGATGACGTCCACCTTCTTCGGGGAGTAGTAGACGACCTCCTCCGGCGCGACGTTGACGCTCAATCCGGGCTGGCCCGGCGCGACGAGCACGGGGTAGTCGTCGCTCACGCGGTCCACCGCCCTCGTGCCGAGGCCCGGCACCATGCGGATCAGGCCGTCCTCCCTCCGGATCCTCGGCGACCAGCGGAACTCGTTCCGGCTGAACGCGACGCCCGCCGCCGCCGGGAAGAAGTACGGGCCGACGCGGGCGCCTACGACCTCCTGGATCATGATCCCCATCTCCTCGTTGATGTCGAGGAGCCCCCGCTCGGCGCGGTACTCGATGGGGTCCGGCCCGACGATGGACGCGTACACCTCCGAGATCGCGTCCATGAGCGCGTTGAGGCGCTCCCGCTTCGTGCCCTGATTGGCGATGAACAGACTGCGGTACTTCCCGGAGAACGCGGCCCCCGAGCTGTCCTCGAGGAGGCTCGAGCTCCGGACGATGAGCGGCGCGCCGGCGAGGTCGTCGAGAACCACGGACAGCCCCTGCACGACCTCCGGCGGGAAGCGCCCGTTCTTGAACGCCTGGATGACGTGGGGATACTCGCGCCTCACGTCGTTGAGGTCCTTGTACTTCTGCTCGACCACCTCGTTCATGTTGTTGTAGCTCAGGAAGCGGAGCAGGACGTCCGAGGCGACGTACCAGCTGCGGGGCGTCCTGATCTTCGCGGCGACGGCGGCCGCCTCCGGCGACCGCCTCAGCACCTGCTTGGCGAGGAACAGCCCCGCGGCCTTGCCGCCCAGCTTGCCGTGGCTGTCCGGGGTGTAGATGACCCGGTCCAGGAACTCGAAGAAGTCGCTCACGTCGCAGAAGTTCTTCGCGATGCGAATGTAGCTCGGCTGACTGGACAGGAAGCGCGTGATGAGCGCCACGACGATGCCGCGCTTCGACGCGTCGGCGAGGTCGACGCCCTGGACGTACAGGTCGCGGTACTGCCGCAGCGCGTCGACGATCTCCTCGATCGTCAGCGTGCTGCTCGCGACGCGCACGAGGAACTTCAGCTTGTCGTCCTGGATCCACTTCCTGAGGTACGCGAGGACCTGGTCATCGGTGTAGTGCTCCGCCGCGATGGAGAAGATCTCGCCGGAGAGCCGCTTCGTGATCTCGAACTCGTTGCGCTCGTGCGGCATGTTGACGAGGCCCGACGGCTCGTCCGCGTCGTCTTCCCCCGCGACGCCGGCGCGCTCGCGCAGCCGCTCGGCCTCCTCCACGCCGCGCCAGCAGAGGATGTTGAGCATCTTCTCGGAGACCGTGGCGAACAGGTTCGGGTCGGTCTGACGAAGCAGGTCGAGAACCACCTCCCAGGCGCCTTCGCCCTCCTCGAGCTTCCCCTCGCCGACGCCCGCCACCATCTCCTCGATGCGCCGGTGCAGCAGGAAGCTCCCGACACGGTCCGCGATGGCCTTGAGCAGCCGCGCCTCGTGGGTGAGGAACGGCCCGTCGTCCGCCGCGGGCATCTCCTTCGCGTAGTAGACGGAGATCTCGCCCGCCTTCTTGCCCTGGACGGTGATGTCGGCCGTCTGTGCCCACGGCGTCTCGACGAAGCCCGTGGACGAGTAGGTGTCCGTCCCGAGCGACAGCCTCACGATGCAGACCTCGGGATGCTGCCAGCCCGGAGGGATGGCCGCCACGACCGCCTCGCAGGCCCGCGCGACGTCGGCCAGCGGGCTCCTGAGGATCTCCTCGATCCTGTAGAGGCACTCGAGCTCCTTCTCCCGCTCGCGGAAGAACCTGATGAGCTCGTCCGTCGTCCTCGCTGAGTCAGTCATGGAGGACCACCCCCCGGCCCGTCCTGCCGTCCACCTTCACGCGGAGCGGCGACGACAGCTGGACGTGACGCACGAGCTCGCCGGCGAAGCGAACGGGCTGCCGCTCCAGCCACGGCCAGTCGATGCCCCGCTCCTCGTCGTGCCGGACGCAGAAGTACAGGATCCGGAAACTCGTCACGTTGTGGAAGAAGTGCGAGCCCTGGCTGAGGACGAAGGGCAGGTTCGGCAGCGAGGACTCGACGATCACCTTGGCGCCCGAGATCTGTCCGAAGTTCGCCGGGATGCCGCCCAGCGGGTCGGTCGTGCCCCAGCGTCCGAACCCGATGAGAAGATACGGCCGGCGCGCCTCGACGAGCGCGGCGTTCACTCGCTCGAGCTCGTCGGGCACCTCGCTCGTCCTCATGATGTCGAAGCGGTCGGGCCTGACGTACACGACGTCGCGGATGTCGTCGAGGACGCCGTTGCCGAGGGCGGTCTCCGCCGACAGCAGGACGCCGTCGCCGACGAGCTCCTCCGGGTCGATGTCCACCGTCGCGTCCGACACGACCATCGGCCGCACCTGCAGGAACCCGAACTCGGCCGGCGCCCCGCCGTCGCGCGCGAGCCTGACCGCGAACTCCACCTCGACCATCGTGTCGAGCATGTCCTCGCAGACGTCCTTGAGCTGCAGAAGCAGCTCCGTCAGCGGGAGCATGTCCGCCTTGAGGATCGGCCCGAAGTCGATGACCCGCGGCCCCTTCTCGCCGATCCCGATCCGCACGCTGTCGTTCTCGGGCCTGTAGGTCGATGCGATGAGCGGAAGCGCCCCGTCGAACTCGGCGTCGCCGAGATCGGCGGTCACCATGTACTCGGTCTCGCAGATGGGATCGTACGCGGGCGGCTTGCCCATGTTGACGGCCCAGAACCGCGTCTGCGAGTTCTTCAGCATCGCCTGCGTGGACTTGAACGGCGGGGCGATCCTCGGGTACGCGGGCGAGAACGCCCACGACACGCCCTCGTCCACGATGGTGCGCCCGAGCCCGAGCGCGAGCTCGACGATCCCCTCCTCGGGCTGCGCGTGCGAGACCGGATAGAAGTTGTACGATCGAAGCACGCCCGAGATGTGCGGGTAGTACCGGTCGCCGAAGCGCGTGCCCACGACCTCCTGGACGATGACCGCCATCTTCTCGTCCATGGTCGAGTGGTGCGTCGCCTTCATGTAGTTCCGCGCCGACCTGAAGAAGGTCGACGCGTACACGTACTTGATCGCGTCGGCGAGTCCCCGGAACCGGGAGTCGGCGTCGGGCTGGTTGTTCGGGACCATCTTCGTCCCGTACACGCTCGCGAACGGCTCGAACATCGCGTCCTCGAGCAGGCTCGACGAGCGAACAGCTAGCGGCAGGTGTGTCTTCTCGACGATGGCGCGCAGATCTCCCACGAGCTGCACCGGGAGCGACGCGCGCTGGAAGGCGTGGGCGATGACGTCGTCGCGGGATTCGGAGTACGCGACCTCCTTCAGCCCGTTCTGCTTCATGAACGCGTCGAAGAAGTCGGTCGTGATGACCGTGAGGGCCGGGATCGCGACGGTGATGGCCGGGGCGAAGGCGTCCCTGAGCTTCGCGTCAAGGACGCCCTGCACCCGCGCCAGGCCGTGCGCCTTTCCGCCCAGCTCGCCCGAGCCGATGTACGTGAACCGCCCGGCCGCCGGCCGGACGTTCCTGTCGAATCGCGACAGGGTGCCGTGGTGAGGGCTGTACTGCCTCCTGCGCATCGCGACTCACCCCGTGTGAGCGCCGGTGCGATGGAACTCGCGCGTCCGCCCGGGGAAGGCGCGGAGCGCGGTCACGCCCACCCGCGCTCCTTGCAGGCCTGCGCCACGCGCCCGATGGCGATGAGGTACGCGGCGTCGCGCATGTAGACCTTCCGCTTCTTCGCGAGTTCGCTGACGGCCGCGAACGCGGAGGTCATCTTCGTGTCGAGCTTGCCCAGCACCTCGTCCTTCTCCCAGAAGTAGTTCATGTTGCACTGGACCTGCTCGAAGTAGCTGCAGGTGACCCCGCCCGCGTTCGCGAGGAAGTCGGGGATCAGGAAGATCCCGCGCTCCTTGATGACCTTGTCGGCATCGGGGGTCGTCGGGCCGTTCGCGCCCTCGGCGATGATCTTGACCCGGTTGCTGATCCTCTTCACGTTCGCCGCGGTGATCTGGTTCTCCAGGGCGCCCGGCATCAGCACGTCCACGTCCTGCTCGATCCACGCGTCGCCTGGCAGGACCTCATACCCGAGCTCCTTGGCCTTCGCCTTGTCGATGCCTCCGAAGCGATCGGTGATGCTCCTGAGCTCCTGAAGGTCGACGCCGTTCTTCTTGCGGAAGGCGTACGAGGTCTGGTCCGCCTGGTCCCAGGATGAGACACAGATCACCTTGCCCCAGACTTGCTGGTAGAGCTCGATCGCGTACTGGGAGACGTTGCCGAACCCCTGCACGCTCATCGTCGTGTCGCTCGCCGGGATGTTGAGCTCCTTCAGCGCCTCGCGGATCGTGAACACGACGCCGTAGCCGGTCGCCTCGGTGCGCCCGAGCGACCCTCCCATGCCCACGGGCTTTCCCGTGATGAACCCGGGGAGCCTCTCGCCGCGGATGGTCTCGAACTCGTCGAGCATCCACAGCATGTGCTGGGGGCTCGTCATGACGTCGGGAGCGGGCACGTCGCGCAGAGGGCCGACGTCACGCGCGAGGTTGCGGACCCACCCGCGGCAGATCTGCTCCTGCTCGCGCATGCTCAGGTGGTGCGGGTCGCACACGACGCCGCCCTTGCCCCCGCCGAGCGGGATGTCGACGACCGCGGTCTTCCACGTCATCCACATCGCGAGCGCGCGCACGGTGTCGATCGTCTCCGCCGGGTGGAAGCGGATGCCGCCCTTGGCCGGGCCGCGGGCGTCGTTGTGCTGCACGCGGAAGCCGCGGAAGACCTTCACGCTCCCGTCGTCCATGCGCACGGGGATGCTCATGTGATACTCGCGGAGATTGAACCGGAGGAGGCTGCGGGTGCCCTCGTCGAGCTTGAGCATGTCGGCAACGTGATCGAACTGCGCCTGCGCCATCTCGAAGGCGTTGAACGACTTGTCGGCCATGCGCTCCCTTCCTTGTCGGCGGCCTGCTGCGCTTGGTTCCCTCGTGTTCGCCGGAGAAACCCAGGGGATTGTACGCCCCTGGACCGCGCCCGGTCAACACACCGAGCGGACCTCCCCCAGGGGGCGCGCGGCGGGGCGCGGGATGCGCGGCGCTTCGATGACGGCCCGTCAGAGGAGATCCTGCGGGTCCACGTCCACGGCGAGCGAGACGGAGTCCGGCAGCCTGAGCGCCGCTCGCTGCGAGAGCGCGCCCGCGACGAGCGCTCTGGCGGAGCCCGCCCTCCCACGCACGATGACCTGCCAGCGGAAGACGCCCTTGATCCTGCCGAGCGGCGCGGGCGCCGGACCGAGCACGTCCGGGCGCGGCCCGCGCATCTGCGACGCGCCTCGCTCGAGGAACTCGGCGAGCCGCGCGGCGGCGCGCATCACGCGTCGCTCGTCGCGGTCCCTCACCTCGACGGCGACGAGCCTCGCGAACGGCGGATACCCGAGGGTCTCGCGCTCCGCCACCTCGCGCTCGAAGAAGGGCGCGAACAGCTGCTCGCGCGCGAGCGTGATCGTGTAGTGGTCGGGCAGGTACGACTGCACGATGACACGGCCGCGCCGACCGCCGCGGCCCGTCCGCCCGGCGACCTGCGTGAGCAGCTGGAACGTCCGTTCGCCGGACCGGAAGTCGGGGAGGTTCAGACCCACGTCCGCCGCGACGACGCCGACGAGCCCGACCCCGGGGAAGTCGAAGCCCTTCGCCACCATCTGCGTCCCCAGGAGCACGTCCGTCTCCCCCGCCGCGAACGCCCCCAGGATCTTCCAGTGCGCGCCGCGCTGCGTCGTCGTGTCGGCGTCCATCCGCGCGACGCGCGCCTCGGGGAAGAGCTCGTGCACGGCCTTCTCGACGCGCTGCGTGCCGGGCGCCCCGTACCGAAGCGCGACGCCTCCGCACTTGGGGCAGCGCTCCGGGGCGGGCGCGGTGTGGCCGCAGTAGTGGCAGCGCATGGCGCGGTCCGCCGAGTGGTACGTGAGCGACACGTCGCAGTGCGGGCACCTCTCGGCGTGCCCGCAGCTCACGCACTGCACGAACGACGCGAACCCCCGCCTGTTGAGGAAGAGGATGATCTGCTCCCCGGCGGCGAGCGCGGCGGTCGCGGCGTCCCTGAGAAGGGGTGAGAACGCGCCCTCGGAGTCCACCGGCGCCTGCCCGCGCATGTCGACGACCTCGACGTCCGGGAGCGGCGCGGCGCTGATCCTGGAACCGAGCTCGACGAGACCGTACTTCCCGTCGCGCGCGTTCAGGTAGGTCTCGAGGCTCGGCGTCGCCGTACCGAGAAGGACGACGGCCTTCTCGATGCGGCCGCGCATGAGAGCGACGTCGCGCGCGTGGTAACGGGGCGAGTCCGCCTGCTTGTATGTCGCCTCGTGCTCCTCGTCCACGACGATCACGCCGAGGTTCGCGACGGGGGCGAACACCGCGGAGCGCGGCCCCACGACGACGCGGAAGAGCCCCTCGCGGATCGCGCGCCACGTGTCGTACCGCTCGGCCGTGGTCAGCCCGCTGTGCACGACCGCCACCGTGTCGCCGAACGCCGCCCGCATGCGCTGCACGATCTGCGGCGTGAGGGCGATCTCCGGAACGAGCACGATCGCGCCCTTGCCCCTCTCGAGCGCCGCGGAGATCGCCTCGCTGTACACGCGGGTCTTGCCGCTCCCCGTCACGCCGTGCACGAGGACGGTCTTCCCCTCGCCCTTCTCGATGCAGCCCCGGATGACGGCGCACGCGCGTTCCTGGTCGGGCGTGAGCGGGCCCTCATCGTCCATGCCCCACCCCTCGTACCCGACCGAGAGGCGCGGCCGGTCGCGCTCCCGGCGCCCGACCAGCCCCGCCTCCTCGAGCCTGGCGACCACGCCGGCCGCCACGCCCCGCGCTCGGAGCTCGGAGAGAGAAAGACCGTCCGGGGAGTCGGCCAACGCGGCAAGCGCCTCCGACTGACGAGGCGACCGGCGCGCAAGCTCCGACGCCCGCTCGCGCGCTTCGTCACCGCCCACGCGCAGGACGGCGACCGGCTCGGTCCCGACCGACGCGCGGGGCGCGCGGATCTCCTCGACGATCTCGACGAGACCGGCGCTGGCGAGCGCCGCGATGTCTCTCGCCCCACCCCTGCGCGCGCCCGCATCCCGAAGCGCGACGGCGACCGACGCGGCGCCCCGCCGCCCCACGGCTTCGAGGATCCGGCGCCGCGGCTCCGACAGCCTGCTCCCGCGCGTCTCGAGCTCCCGGTGGCCGGCTTCCGTGACGCGCAGCGACCGCCGCCCTTCCGGGCACGTGCCGGGCGGCAGCATCGCGCGCAGCACCTCGCCCGGCGGCGCGAGGTAGTACTCGGAGATCCACGCGCCCAGCCTGAGCATCGCTCCGCCGAGGGCGGGCACGACGTCCACGACCTCGATCACGTCCTTGACGCGCGCGACCCGCGCCGTGGAGTTCTCCTCCACCACGACGCCGGTGAGCCGCCGACGCCCGAACGGCACGACGACGCGCGCGCCGACGACGGCCTGCGCGGCCATCTCGTCCGGCACGCTGTAGACGAACGTGCTCGCGACGGGGAGCGGCACGGCAACGGTCACGCACTTCCTGGTCATGGCGGTTCACCGGCAAGCCGCGTCAGCTTGCCACCAGGGGATCCAGGCGGGACGCGCTGGCGCTCAGCGCGAGGTCGTCGCGATGGCCCGTCGAGAGGAGGAAGTCGCCGACCGCCGCGATGACCACGCCGTTGTCCGTGCACAGGGCCTTGGGGGGAAAGACGCACTCGACGCCCACGCGCGCGGCCTCCTCCTCGATGCGGCGGCGCAGCGCGTCGTTCGCGGCCACGCCGCCGCCGACGCTCACGCTCGAGACGCGCTCGCGCTCGGCCGCGCGGATGGTCTTGACGGCAAGCGCGTCGATGACGGCCTCCTGGAAGCTGGCGGCGACGTCGGCGAGCTCCTCGCCCTCCGGTGTCCGCCCGAGCTCTCCAACCTTGAGGCGCACCGCCGTCTTGACGCCCGAGAAACTGAAGTCCAGGTTGCCGGCCTCCATCATCGCCCTGGGGAAGCGGTGCGCCTCCGCGTTCCCCCCGGCCGCCAGCCGCTCGATCACCGGGCCGGCCGGGTACGGAAGGCCGAGCAGCTTCCCCACCTTGTCGAACGCCTCGCCCGCCGCGTCGTCGCGCGTGCGCCCCAGCGTCCGGTACGCGCCCCACGCCTCGACGAGCACGAGCTCGGTGTGGCCGCCCGACGCGACGAGGCACACGGCCGGCAGCGCGAGATCGGGGCGCGTGAGCCTGAGCGAGAAGACGTGGCCTTCCACGTGATCAACGCCGACGAGTGGGATGTCCAGCGCGTAGGAGAGCGCCTTCGCGAACGAGACGCCGACGAGGAGGCAGCCCACGAGCCCCGGCCTGTTCGTCACGGCGACCGCGCCGAGGTCGGTCCAGCTCGCGCCGGCTCGCTCGACCGCCGCGCGCGCCACCGGCGCCAGGAGTCGCATGTGCGCCCGCGACGCGTACTCCGGCACGACGCCTCCGAACGCCGCGTGGACGTCCTGGGAGGCGACGACGCTCGAGAGCACGCTGCGGCCGTCCTTGAGAACAGCCGCAGCGGTCTCGTCGCACGACGTCTCGATGCCAAGAACAAGCACGGCCAGGCTCCCGCCTCAGCTACTCGAGCGTGACAGTGAACCGCGCGGGGGTCACCGATGTCAGGAGGGCCCCTTCAGGGAGAACGACCTCCGGGACGACCTCGTGGGTGCCTCTCGGGAGGCCCCGGGCATCAACGACGACCGCGACGTCCGCGGTCGTCAGCGCGTCGATGACGTGCGCGGGCCCGGACAGGTCGACGTCGGCGTTGGCCGGAGTCACCGCTGCCGACGCGCCCCCCGTCTCGCGCTCCACCCTCACCCTCACACCGGAAAGCCGCCTCGTTGAGGTCCCTTCGATGTCGACGGCCACTCGAACCTCCCTCGGGACCGCGTGCAGGTTCGCGTCGAGGGAGACATCCACCGTCCTCGTCGCTTCGATCCTCTCCCTGCGACCGGAGAGGTCGAGCGGCTCCGTGGGGGCCGACTCGAGCGCGGCCACGACGCGGGCCGGCCCGATCACGGCCACGGAGTCCGGGAAGCAGAGCGGCTCACCGACGAGGTAGTACCCCCGGGCCGGAGCGCCCTCGAGCACCGTCCGGACCGGGAGGCGCCGCTCGGCCACGCGGTCCAGGTGGATGTCCAGCACTCTCGGCTGGCGGACCTCGGTCACGGCCACGCGCGAGTCGCGCGGCAGCACGACGTCCGCTTCCGACAGGAACACGCGGATCGTCACCTCGGGGTCGGCGCCCGAGAGGTCGACGACCGCGTACGGCTCCCCCCACAGACCGAGTCTGAGCAGCTCCTTGTTCGCCCCGCTGAGGACGATCCGCGCCGACTCCGGAACGCGCGCGGCGGTCGTGAGCCCCTCGGGGACGCCCCTCAGCACGAGGGGAACAACGAACTCCCGCGCGGTCGTCTGCTCGCCCTTCGCGAGGAGCCACAGCACGAGGGCGGCGATCGCGGCGGCCACCTTCAGAGTGCGGTTCTGCGTGAGCAGGTCCCGGAGCGACACGGCGTGGCCTCACTCCCCTCTCACGATGAGGTCCTGACCAACGCGGATCGTCGCGTCGTCGCGCAGGCTGTTCGCGCGTCGCAGATCCTCGACGGTCATCCCGTAGCGCCGCGCGATGCTCCAGAGCGTCTCGCCGACCGCCACGCGGTGGCGGCCACCCGTGGCGACGATGGGCGCGTAGCGGTCGAAGTACGCCACGATGGCTCCGGCAAGGCACTCGGCGTACGCGGCTCGGTAGTCGGCGCCGCCGAGGTTCTTCCTGTCGTTCTTGTTCGTCAGGAACCCCACCTCGACGAGCACCGAGGGCATCTCAAGCGACTTGAGCACGACGAACCCAGCCTGCTTGACGGAGCACTTCGCCACTTTGCACCGCGAGAGCTCCGAGGAGATGATCTCCGCGAGGTCCGCGCTCTTCTCGATGCTGTCGGTCATCTTGAGGTCCACGAGGATCGAGAGCACGTCCTCGTCGGCGTCCGGCGATACGCCCCCGACCAGGTCAGCGGCGTTCTCCCTGTCCGCGAGCTCGCGGGCCTTCTGGTCCGTCGCCCCCCTGGGCGAGAGGAAGAACACCTCGGTTCCGTGCGCGTCCTTGTTGGGCGCGCTGTTGGCGTGCACGCTCACGAAGAGATCGCACTGCGCCTGCCTGGCGATCTGCCGCCGGCGGCCGAGGGACATGCCGTAGTCGCCGGTGCGCGTCAGCTTCGCCTCGACACCCGGGCGCGTCTCGAGCTCCTTCGCCAGCCGCTTGGCGATGTCGAGCACGATGTCCTTCTCGGCCAGCTTGCCGCTGACCGCCCCGGGGTCCTCGCCCCCGTGGCCGGCGTCGATCACAACGAGGCGCGGGCGGGTTGTCCCTGCCTGGGACGAGCGCGCCTGCGTCGGGGCGGCGCTCGGCGGCGACGCGGCAGGCGCGAGGCTCGGGGCGTTCAGGGCGGACTCGGTCGGCGTTCGCGCGGGGCTCTGGGTCGTTGCGGCCCCGCCGGCCGTGGAGGAGCCGTTGCGGAAGACGTCGATGACGACGCGGTGGGGCTTGCCCGCGTACGGCTTGAGATCGAAGACGTTGTGGGCCGACGGACGCGCGAGGTCGACGACGATCTGCACGCCCTTGCTGAGCTGGTTCAGCCGCACTCTCTCAACGAGGCCGTCGCCGACAGGCGTCGGCTCCGCCGAGCCTCCGAGCTGCGCCGCGGCGACGAACACGACGATGCGATCGGGACCGGTCAGCAGCCTCGTGGAGTGCTCAGGGGCCTCGTTGAGATCGACGACGATGCGGGTGTGATCGGGCGCGGTCCAGTGCCTGACCGCGGCAACGCGCTGCGCCGCGGGCGCGCTGAGCGTTGCGCCGAGAGCTGCGAGCAGCCCGAGGAGCGGCGCGATCCGCTGTCCGATCTGTCGCGTCAAGAGCGTGGTGCCTCCATGCCGATCGCCGCGGGCGACGGCGATCGGTCTAGAGCTGCGTCCGCGAGACCCTGCCCGGCCTCAAGGTCACGGTGACCGGGTTCGAGAGGTACTTCACGGCGGCGCGCCTGACGTCCTCGGCGCTCACGGCCTCGATGCTCCGGGCGAGGCGGTCGCTGGAGTCGTGGCCCAGGCGGGCGATCTCGCCGATCCCGAGCCGCCCGGCCCGCTCGATGTTCCTCTGCCCCGAGAGCGCCATCTGGCCGAGCAGCCGCTCCTTTGCCTCGGCCAGCTCGGCGTCCGGCACGCGCTCGGAGCGCAGCCGCTCGATGATCTCCCCGAGCGCGGCGGCCGCCGCGTCAACGTCGGCCGTCGAAGCGAACAGGACGAGCCGCCCCTGCTCGACGCCCTCGGGATTCAGCACGCCGGCCTGAGACGACGACGCGTCATCGGGCGGCAACGCGTCGCGGATGCGCCCGCGCGCCGCCTTCCCTTCGCCGAGCACGGATGCCAGCACGCGAACCGCGGCGCCGTCGTGCGACCCCATGGGGGGAGTCGCGAAGCCGATCGTGACGCACCCCCGGCTCACGTCGCGATGGAACTCGTAGCTGACCGGCTCCTTCGGCTGCTTGAGCGGGATCCCGCGAGGTGGAACCCTGCCGCTCGCGCACGCCGCGAAGCAGGCGCCGAGCTTCCGCATGGCCTCGTCCTCGCGGAAGTCGCCCACGGCGGTCACGACGATGTTCCCACCCCTGTAGCGGTCGGCGTAGAACCGTGTCACGTGGTCCCGTGTCAGGGCGGCCACGCCGCTCTTCGTGCCGCTCGGAGGAACGGCGTACGGATGCCCTTCGAACAGGATCTCGTTGAGCCGCGCGTAGCATGCCGCGAACGGGTCGTTCAGCGCGCGTTCCTGATCCTCCACGACCCTCCGCTGCACGATCGGGAGGTCGCGGCCGTCGAACGCGGGCTGTGTCACGAGAGCGGACAGCACGTCGATCGCGGCATCGAACTGGTCGATGGTGGACACCACGTAGATCTCCGTGAAGTCCTCCGTCGTGTACGACCCGAGCCTGATCCCGCGGTCGTCCACGGTCTCCTCGATCTCCGCGCGCGGGATGGTCGTCGCGCCGGAGAGCAGAAGCTCGGCGGTGACACGGGCAAGGCCCGACAGCCCCGGCGGGTCGTGCTTGGACCCGGCGTCCACCAGCACGGAGACCGCGAGCACCTTGTTCCACGGGCTCGGGACCGCGATGAGGGTCACACCGTTGCCGAGACGCCGCTTGACGACGTCCCCGGCCTGCGTCGGCGCGCCCGCTCCCAGAAGCGCGGCCGTCACAAGGGCCAGAGCGACCGCCCGCTTCGCCGGACTCATGTTCTGCCTCATCCTCCCCAGAGTCGACGGCGCCCGCCGAGCGCGTCGCTACTTCACCCAGTGCGGCTCAAGCACGACCGTGGCGCGTGACTCGGGCCGCAGGTACTTCACCGCGGCTCCCCGCAGGTCCTCCACGGTGACCGCCTCGATCCTGTCGAAGTACGAGTCGGCGTAGCCCTCGTCGGCCACGATGAACCAGTACCCCTCGTAGGCGGCCTGTTGCGCTGCCGTCTCGGAGGCGAAGACCATGTACGACGTGAGAAGCGCCTTGCCGCGCGCGAGATCATCGGCGTCGAGTGGCCGTTCGGCGAGCGACTCGACGACATCGACGACGGCCGCCTCCGCGGCGAGCGCGTTCACGGGGTCCAGCTCCATCCAGATGAAGCAGGGGCTCGCCTGCGTCCTGGTGTACCACCCGCCGCCGACCGACCATGCGATCCCGCGCTCGGCCACGAGCGCCCTGCTCATTCTGGAGGACCTGCTTCCGGCCAGCGCCATCATGAGGACGTCGGCGGCGACGTGGTCCTCATCGCTCACACCCGGTCCGGGGAACCCGATCATCATGGTCGCGCGTTCGGAGTCGGTCTCGATGCCGGCGTCCACACGCGCCGGGGCCGTGAGCCACTCGACCGACGAGGACCACGGCTCGGCGCGCTCTCCGGCCGCGACGCCCGAGAACGCCTTCTCGGCCCTGTCGGCCGCGTCGCGCGGCTCTGCGTTCCCCACGACGACGACCACCATGTTCGCGCCGACGTAGCGGCGCGACCACCAATCCTCGAGCACAGAGGCATCGATCGCGGCCAGGTCGGACGCGGAAGCGGCAGGCGGTCGCGCGGTCGGATGTCGCGGCATGATCGCCGCAAGACACATCTGAAGGGCACGGTCGATGGGACGGCTCATGAGCGAGGCCGTCCGCCTGACGACGGCGGTCTTCGCTCGCTCGACCGATGCGGGCTCGAGGGGCGGGCGAAGCACGGCATCGCTCAACGCCCGGAGCGCGAGATCCAGGTGTCGACCGGGCACCGTCACCTCGTAGCAGACATGATCCTGGCTGTGCTCGGCTTCGGTCCTTCCGCCGACCGCCTCGACGGCGAGCGCAGCCTCCCCCGCGCCCGAGAGGGCCGGCGAAGGCCGCACCAGCTCCGAAAGGACGCTCGATGCTCCGGCGTCCCTCGGGGACTCGTAGATGGTGCCGTCCCGCACCCAGACCTGCACGGAGACGACGTCCGCCGCCCGGCTGGGCTTGGCGATGATCGTGAGGCCGTTCTGCAGATGCCGCACCTGAGGACCGCTCGGCTCCTGCCTCGCGCAGCTCGCTCCGACGAGGAGCAGCGCGGCCAGAAGCGAGCGGGACAACCGTGCCATCCTGACCTCTCAAGCCGTCCGCGAGGTGGCGCCCGCCGCGCCGCAAGCGCGGCGCATCGGGCCGGAGCCGCGGGGCCGCAGTCGCCCGCGTCAAGCGCTGAATACTATGGAACGAGCGGAAGACCCGTCAAGGTGTTTCGACCCAGCGGGCGCCGAGAGGTCGAGCGCGGTGACGCGCGCTCCGACGGGCTAGTTCAGATAGATCCTGAGGCTGCTCAGATCGGGCGAGCTCCGGAGCTTCCCGATCGCCTCTTCCTTGATCTGGCGGATGCGCTCACGGGTGAGACCCAGCATCACGCCGATCTCCTCGAGCGTCTGCTTGCGGGCACCACCCAGACCGTAGTAGTGGCGGAGGATCGTGCGCTCCCTGTCGGTGAGCGCCCCGAGCGCGGTGCCCAGCTCCTGCCCGAGCGACTCGTAGTGCAGACTGGCGAGGCCCGGGTCGCGGGTCTCGTCCGCCACGAGGTCGGACAGCTCGAGGCCGTCCTCCTGCGAGAGGGGCGCGTCGAGCGACAGGCTCCCGACCGAGAGCTCCCTGAGCGTTTCGACGTCGTTCACCTTGAGGCGCATCGCGCGCGCGAGTTCCCTGTCCGTCGGCTCGCGCCCGGACTCCTGCCTCAGGCGCTCGATGATCCTCCACATCCGCCTGATCGCTCCCGCCTTGTTGAGCGGCAGCCGCATCGCGCCCGACTGCTCGGACATCCCCTTCAGGATCGAGTGCCGGATCCACCACACGGCGTACGTGATGAACTTCTGCCCCCGCGTCGCATCGAACCGCTTCGCGGCCTCGAGCAGACCGAGGTTTCCCTGGTTGATGACGTCCATGATCGGGGCGCCGGTGCGGCGCGCGTACACCTTGGCGACGCTCACGACGAACCTGAGGTTCGCCATGACGAGCTTGTCGCGCGCGCTGCGGTCCCCTCTCAGGATCCGCCGCCCCAGTTCCTGCTCCTCGGCCCGCGTCAGCAGCGGCGTCCGGGAGATCTCCTGGAGGTACGACTCCAGGCTCCTGTCTTCCTCAGTGAGGCTTCCGTAGTACGGCACTCCCCACCCCTCCTCTCCGCACCTCGCGCGTCACTTCGGCCTGACTGCCACGAAGTACTTCGCTTCGCCACGCTGGATCCGGAAAGCGATCGCGCGCTTCGAGCCCGCGAGCGCCGCGGCAGCGTCACGGTAGTCCTTCAGACCGGCGACGCTCCTGCCGCCGACCTCAAGAATGACATCTCCGCTCTCCAGGCCCGCAGCCGCGGCAGCGCTGCCGGGCTCGACGCCGACGACGAACACGCCCGTGCTCGCGCTCGGCTGCACCTGGCGGGCGATCGGGTCATCAAGACCCACGACCTCGATGCCCAACCACTTTTCGCTTCCGGCAGTCTCCGGCTCCGGCGCGGCCGCCACCTCGTCCGGCCGCTCGGCAAGCGTTGCCGTCAGGCGCTTCGTCTGCCCGTCGCGCACGATCGTCACGGGGACCTTCTCTCCCGGCGTCACCGAGGCCACGACTCGCCTGAACTGGCTCATGCTCTTGATCTCGGTGCCGGCGAACTCCACGATGACGTCGCCCGGGGTGATGCCGGCGTTCGCGGCGGGCGTCCCGGTCTCAACGCTCGCGACGATGACGCCGTCCGTGTCGTCGAGCCCCGTCGCCTCCGCGAGCTCGGCCGTGATGTCCTGCGGCACGATGCCCAGGTAGCCCCGAACGACTTTGCCCTTGTCGAGCAGCGACTCCGCGACATGCCGCGCGATGTTGATCGGAATCGCGAAGCCGATGCCACCGGCCGCTGCGTTCACCGCGGTGTTGACCCCCACCACCTCACCATCGATGTTCACCAGCGGGCCGCCGCTGTTCCCGAACGTGATGGATGCGTCCGTCTGGATGAAGTCCTGATAGAGCGGCGCGCCGCCACGGATGCGCAGGTCGGACCTGCCGAGGGCGCTCACGACGCCCACGGTCACGGTGCCCTTGAGCTCGAGGGGGTTGCCCACAGCGATCGCCCAGTCCCCGACCCGGAGACCGTCGGAGTCGCCCAGCTTCAGGGCCGGGAGGTTCTCCCCCTTGATCCTGAGGACGGCGATGTCGGTGCTGGGGTCGCGGCCGACGACTTCGGCCAGGAAGGGGCGCCCGTCCGTCAGGGTCACCTCGATCCTGTCCGCGCCCTGGACCACGTGGTTGTTCGTGAGGATGTAGCCCCGATCGTCGTAGATGAACCCGGATGCCGACCCTGGCATCTCGTACTCCCGCTCCCGCTCCTGGCCGAAGTAGTCGCGGTACATCCGCTCGCCGAAGAAGTCGCGGAGCATGCCGCGGAACGGGTCGTTCGTGACCTTCACCGTGCGCTTCGTGTCGACGCTCACGACGGCGGGCAACACGGCGTCCGCGACGGCGACGAAGGGGCTGCGCCCACCTACGGCGGCGGCCGCTTTCGAGAGACTCACGTGCGACGGCTCGTCGGCCGCGGAGTCCGCTGACCACCCGCAGTGGGCTGTCACGAGGCTGCCCAGGACGACACCTGCCGCGACGAGGATCGCTCCACTGACCACCGCGCCGGCTCCAGCTCGCACGTGCCTCATCTCGGCTACCTCCTGTCGTTGGAACCGCGCTCGCCGTACCTCGCGCGATCCGCCCGGATGCGTTCGATCTCGCGCTCGAGCTTCGCCACATCGGCGCGAAGCGCCGCAATGCGCTTCACCGCCGACGCGATCTCCTCGTCCTCCGGAATGTCCGCCTGCGTGCCGCGCTCGAAGAGGTCGAAGACGCGCCCACCGACCTCGCTCATCGTTCGCGCGATGGACCGGTTGAGCCGCAGAATCTCCACCTTCGCGCGGCCGACCTGCGACAGCTCCTCAGCCTTGTCCGCAGCGTAGACATAGCCGTCGAGTATCGCGTTCTTCACGTCGTCCCACAGGCTTGCCATGGCGATGGCCCTCCGCTGCTGCGGCCTTTCGCTTGCCGCAGCGAGTCCGGGATCCTATACTCGCAGGGGGGTACTGACACTGGTGGCTTCGCAGAAGTTGAGCCGGGAGGGAACCCCCAAGACCGTCCCCGAACCCGGTAGCTTGGATGCCAGCATATGGATGAAGTTGCACCGGGTCAAGGGCTTTTGGCCGGCCTGAGACCCGCTCACGCGCGCACCGCGCCCGCTTCTCTCGCGTCCGAGGCACGACACCAGAATGGTCTACTTCATAGCGGATGCCCATCTCGGCTCCGAGTCCCCCGCGAGCGAGCTTGCCAAGGAGCATGATCTCCTTCACTTCCTCGCGCACCTGAGCGGGCGCGCGAGCATGCTGTACGCGGTGGGCGACCTCTTCGACTTCTGGTTCGAGTTCCCCCGAAGCAAGCCCCGCGCGTATCAGCAGATGCTGAGCGCTCTCCGGTCGCTCACGCGATCCGGAGTTGCGCTGCGGTTCATCGGGGGGAATCACGACTACTGGGCCGGCCCGGTCTTCGAGAGACTCACGGGAGGTAGCGTCCACAGGCAGCCGGTGGTGGAGACGCACTTCGGAAAGCGCCTATTCATAGCGCACGGCGACGGTCTCCCGGCGGGCGACCGCCGCTACAAGGCGCTCAAGGCCGTCATCAGGAGCCGCGCGGCGATCGCGGGCTTCAGCCTCGTCCCGCCGTCGATCGGGTGGTCCATGGCCCGCTGGGCTTCGGGCCTCTCGGAGATCACGGAGGAGCGCATCCAGCGCGCGCTCCCGCCCATGAGAACGTTCCTTGAGACCAAGCTGCTCGAGGGCTTCGACGGGGCCGTCGTGGGGCATGTCCACAGGCAGTGCATGTGGAGGACGGCGCACGGCACCGCCGTGATCGTGGGTGACTGGATGTGGACCAGGTCCGTGGTGGAGCTCGGCGAGAGCGGCTTCAGGCTGCTTCGCTGGGACGGGGACTCACTCGTGCCGTCGCAGCCCCAGGGCGGCTGCAGGCCGCCCGGCGGCGAGTCAGCCGATGACTCCCGCGTTGCGCCCTAGAGCTCGACCCCGAGCGACAGCCGGTGCGTGTCTCCGAGGTCCGAGTAGAACGGAACGTACGCGTAGTCCAGCCTCAGGTTCCGGACCCTCGCCCCAAGGCCGACCGAGACGTTCTGATTGTCCCAGCCCGTTCGATACCCGAAGCGCAGCGCGACCGCGTTCGCGTAGGCGAACTCGAACCCGAAGTGCGTCTTCGTGTCACCGTCGCTCGGCAGCACGACATCGCTGACAACGAGAAGCCGGCCATTCAGACCGGTGACCGGCGTGTCGTATGCGGCGCCGATGCGGTAGGCGACCGGAAGATCGAACTTCTCCTCGACGAAGCTCATCTGGGGACCGAGGTTCTGGACGGCCAGACCGGCGGAGAGACCCTCGACCATGGGGATGCTGTACCTTGCGCCGAGGTCGGCCGCGACGCCCGTCGCCAGCTCGTCGTCGATCTTCTCATGCAGGTACTTGAGCGAAGCTCCGACGTCGAGGCAGTCGGTCAGCCGACGCGCGTAGGCGCCCGTGACGGCGAAGTCGAAGACGCCGAAGTGACCGATGGGCTCAGACGTGGGGCCTTCCCGCCTCTCGAGATCGTCCATGTACAGCCCGAAGACGCCGAGACCGAACGCCTGGTGCCCGTACGATCGCACGCCGCCCAGGAACTCGTACCGCACGCCCTCGAACCACTCGCTGTGCATCAGGAGCACGTCGATGCTCTCGACCTGCACGCAACCGGCGGGGTTCCAGTAGAGGCAGGACGCATCGCCCCCCACGGCCGTGTAGGCATCGCCCATGCCTATCGCTCTCCCGCCCACTCCCAGCTTGAGGAAGGCGAGACCCGCGGTGCCGTCTTCGGCGACGGCCATTGCCGGGATCAACGCGAGGGCGGCAGCAAGTGCGAGAACGAGCGCGCGGGCCATGGGGTCCTCCTGCGGGATCATCGGTCACGGACGCGGGGGCTTCCCCCCGTGCATGCGGTGAGAACCGGCCTCCCGAGTGGTGCCTCTTCGGGCGTTCTTCGTCGCGACGCGGCGTCGAGCTCAGTGAGGCTGCGGACGTAGCACACGAGACGCCGCACGGGCCAGTTTAGTCAACCGCCGGAGGGCGTGCAAGGAGCATGTGGGCCGCCGTCACGGCGCCCGCCACCCGTTCGGCGGGTGCCGGGCTGAGGAAGACCTGCCCCTTTTCAGATCGCCCCCCGCCCGGCCCCTACCGCGTCTCGCGCGAGACACAAGCGCTTGCCCTCCCTGATATCAAGCGGCGTGCCAGCGCCGGCGACAGGGGAGTCATGGGGGCGAGAGCGCGCCTAACCGCTGAAGGCGCCACGGTATGCCCGGGTGGAGCGGTTTGCGGCTGATGGCGGCCCCTCGGCATGGGCGCCCGTCCTGTCAACACGGGTGACACCGGGGAGTGCTCACGCTGGGGCCACCGTCGACGGAGTGACCGCCGGCGTGGCTGTTGACCTGCCAGGCGAAGAGCGTGATACTCGTCTTCAGGAGCGGTGACCGGGGCGAGACATCCGTGGCCGCGCGACAGCGCGCAGGCCACGAGAGCGTCTCCCCGCGGACCGGAGGTGGGCGATGCGTCGGCCCCTTGCGATCTCGATCATGCTGGCCGCCGCGGCGGCCTTCGGAGGAGGGTGCGCGAACCCCGCGAACAGCGACGACCAGGCAGACCTCCCGCCGCTGCGCACGAGTCCTGCGAAGGTCCTGGAACGGCTTCAGTGGGCATACGACAACATGGACGTCGAGGTCTACCTCGACTGCCTGGCCGCGGACTTCATCTTCCTCCTGAACCCGCGTGACGTCGAGAACGACCCCGACCTCGAGCCCGGGTACTGGGGAAACGCGGAGGAGCGCGTCATTCATGAGCAGATGTTCGGGGCAGAAGGCGATCACGCCGACAACATCCTCCTCACGCTGACGCAGGTGGGCGATCCCCTCCCGGTGGATCCGGGCGACGGGACGGGTACCCACTACCAGTACAAGGAGGCCGTGGACCTCAGAGTGTACATGGGAATGTGGATCTACCTGGCGACGGCTCCGTCCCTCTTCCAGCTCCGGATCGACCAGGACGAGACGGGACCGAACGGCGAGCAGTTGTGGGAGATCTGGCGCTGGCAAGACCTCGAGGGCGCGCGGAGCGGGCGCGGCGCGGAAAGCTCGTGGGGGTCCATCAAGGCCCTGTTCCGTTAGGCCGATCGAGGGATGTCCGGGGGGGAAAGTGAGAGCAAGACGAACGACGGCGGTGATCGCGGCGGCATGGCTCGCGTTCCTTGCGGGACTCGGGCTCTCGGGCTGCTCGAGTCCGACGAAGACCGACGATCCGGTCGAGCTCCCCTATCCTCTTCGCGCAAGCCCCGACAGCCTCATCGCGCAGTTCGTGTGGGCGTACGAGAACATGGACCTCGAGGTCTACCTGGACTGTCTCGCCGACAGCATGCTCTTCTACCTGAGCGAGCGGGACGTCGAGAATGATCCGGAGCTCGAGCCCGGCTACTGGGGGAAGGCCGTGGAGCAGGCCATCCACGAGAGCATGTTCGGCGACGGGCCGCTGAGCCCCAGCCGCATCGAGCTCAGGCTCACGCCCGTGGCGATCGAGACCCTGAGAGCGCTTGGGGGACAGGGTCGCCCGATCGGCTGGCGGTACCGGGAGGCGGTCGATCTGCGCATCTACATCGGCGTGTGGACATACTGGGCGACCATGCCGAGCCTCTTCGAGATCCGCCTGGATCCCGACGACGTCGGGCCCTCGGGCGAGCCCCTGTTCGAGATCGTCGAGTGGCGGGAGCTGGACGACTGGCTGGGGCGAGCGGGTCGCGAGCAGACGTCATGGGGAGCCATCAAGGCTCTGTACCTCGGGCGCGGGGTGAAGCCTCTCCCGGAGCGGGACTGAGAGACCGATCGTGACCGACCTTCGCCCCCGCGGCCCCGGCGCCGCGATGCCTGAGCCGTTCGCGGCCCCGCAGCCCCCGACCCAGCCTCCGCGAAGCCCGATCCACCCCTACGCCCGCGTTGCGCTCTTCCTTCTGGGCTACCTCCTCGTCGCCGTCGTGCTGTCCCTGGCCGGCATGGTCGCGTTCGGCGTCATGCACGCGTTCGGCCTCGTGGCGCTCCCAGCGATCGACGAGCAGCTGCTCGCGAGGGGCACCGAGGGCATCATGGAGTGGCTGTCGGACTTCATGCTGCCGACGGTGATCCTGCTTGGGCTCTACAGCATCGGTTACACGTGGGCGTTCGTTCGCCTCGTCGACGGGAGGCGGCTTCGCACGCTCGGTCTCGAGCGCAGGCCAGGGTGGAGCGCCCAGTTCTGGAAGGGTGTGGGGCTCTCGTTCGTCATCCTGCTCGGCGTCTTCCTGCTCTCGCTTGCGTCGGGGGCCGTTGAGCTGCGCGGGTTCGCGCGGCCGGCGCCCGACGGCACGAACGCTGCCGGCTACCTCGTCGGGGTCCTCGCCGCCTTCCTCCTCGTCGGGTTCTACGAGGAGCTCATGTTCCGCGGCTACGTGCTGCAGACGCTCAACGAGCGCGCGGGAAGAGCGGCATCCGTCATCGTCTCGTCCGCCGTCTTCGCCGTCATGCACGGCGTCAACCCCGGCGCGAACGCGATGGCGGTCCTGAACATCGCCGCCGTGGGAGCGCTTCTCTCCTTCCTCTTCTTCCGCACGGGCGCGCTCTGGATGCCCATCGGGTTCCACTTCGGGTGGAACTTCCTCCTCGGCTACGTCTTCACCCTCCCCGTGAGCGGCCTCCCGCTGCGCGGCATCCTGGACGTCGCGGAAGCGACGGGCGCCGAAGGCGCGGCAGGCCGCTTCGGTCCGGAGTCCAGCCTCGTCACGACCCTCGCGCTGGGCGTCTGGGCGGCGTGGCTCATCGCGCGGCGATCCCGGCGCCACCGCTCCGGCTGACCCCCGCCTGAGGGCGCGGGAAGCGAAGCGGGCGGCACCGCCCCGCGCCGCCCGCCGCGATCGCACAGCCGATGGGTGCGCGGCCATGCGATCCTCACCTGCGATCCTCGTATCACTCGAGCACGGCCGCGATCCCCGGGCAGTCGAGCGCGTCGGCGAGGGTCTTCACGCCGGCCGCGTCCCGTCCGTCACGGCCCGACACCGAGGCCATCGCGCGCGCTCCGATCAGGACGCTCACCTCACGGAGCCCGCGCTCGTCGGAGGTCTCGACCGCGTCGAACCCGCAGGCCGTCGTCGTCCGCATGCCCGGGTGGCCCGCCATGGACGCGAGCGCCGGGTTCCTCGCCATCATGCGAAGGGAGCCGAGGAGCGGCGAGTCCACGGCGATGGACACGCCGATCGTGGTGCCCGCGGGCGTTCCGTACGAGCGCGACACCACGAGGCCGCCCGCGGAGCCCGCCCCCTTCGGATCGGTCCCCGCCTCCTTGAGCGGCCCGGCGGTCCAGCCGCTCGGAGCCGCAGGGAGGAACTCCGCCAGCCGCGCGGCGAGCTGTGCGCGCAGGAGGAGCAGCGCCGTCTCGAGCCCCGCCCCGGCGCCGACGAGGTTCCCCGCGCCATACGCAGCCTGCGCGGCGGCGATCGCATCCGTCACCTCGTCCGCGCGAGCGGGCGCGGCCGCAAGCGCAGCGATCGCGATCGCCGCGACCAGCGCGGCCGTTCCGAATGCCCTCATGGTCATGGCCTTCCTCCGATCTCGGCGACGAGGACCTTCCTGGAGCGCGGGCCGTCGAACTCGCAGAAGAACACGCCCTGCCAGGTCCCGAGGACAAGCCGCCCGCCGCGCACGAGCAGGGTCCGCGAGCAGCCGATCAGACTCGACTTGATGTGCGCGTCCGCGTTTCCCTCAGTGTGGCCGTAGTCGCGCGACGCGGGCACCAGCCGCGACAGCGCGCGTTCGATGTCGCTCGCGACGTCGGAATCGGCACTTTCGTTGATGGTGACGGCGGCTGTAGTATGGGGAACGTAGACGACGACGGCCCCGTGCTCGAGGCCCATCTCAGCGACCGCGCGCTCGACGTCGCGCGTGATGTCAACGAGGGCGGTTCGTGACGGGGTTCTGAGGGTGATCGTCCTGTCCATGGGGCGCCCCCTTTGCCTCGGAGCGGCGCGGTCGTCGGCCGGCGGCGGGATGATACGGGGCCGCGGGCGCGGTGTCAACGGGGCGCCGGGCGACCCACGGGGGGAAGGCGACAGTGGCAGGCACGACGCAGGCGACCTTCGCGGTCACGGGCATGTCGTGCGCGGCGTGCTCGGGAAGGGTCGAGCGCGCGATCGGCGCGGTGCCCGGTGTGACCGCCGCGTCGGTCAACCTCGCGCTCAGGACCGCCAGCGTCGCGTTCGACCCCGCGCGCGCGACGCCCGAGGCCATCGCGGAGGCGGTGCGCGCGGCGGGCTACGGCGCCGCGCTCGAGACGCGGTCCACGGAGTCACGGGAGGAGCGCGAGGCACGCGAGATGAACGCGCTGCGGCGAGATCTCGTCGCCGCGGCCGCGCTGTCCGCCGGCGTGTTCGTTCTGGGCATGCCGCACTTCTTCCCCTTCGTGCACCACGTCCCCGTGGCCGTTCGCAACGTCGTGTCCTTCGCGCTGGCGACGCCCGTGATGTTCTGGCCCGGCCGCCGCTTCTTCCAGGGGCTTGCCACAACGCTCCGCCGCCGGACCGCCGACATGAACACGCTCGTCGCCATCGGCACAGGAGCGGCCTACACCCTGAGCACGGTCGCCACGTTCGCGCCGCGCGCGTTGCCCCACGGAGGCGGCGACCACGGCGGCCACGTGTACTTCGAGTCGAGCGCGATGATCATCACCCTCGTCCTCCTGGGGCGCTACCTCGAGCGGAGGGCCACCGGCAGGGCCTCGCAGGCCGTGAGGAAGCTCGCCGGGCTCGCGCCGAAGCGCGCGCGCCTCGTCCGCGGCGGCGCCGAGACGGAGGTCCCCGCGGACGAGGTCGTCCCGGGCGACGTGGTCGTGGTTCGGCCGGGCGAGCGCGTCCCCGTGGACGGCGTCGTATCGAGCGGCGCATCGGCCGTGGACGAGTCGCTCGTCACGGGCGAGAGCGCGCCCGCGGACAAGGGGCCGGGAAGCGAGGTGGTCGGAGGCACGATCAACACCACGGGCTCGTTCACCTTTACGGCCACGCGCACGGGGCAGGCGACGGTGCTCGCGGGGATCATCAGGATGGTCGAAGAGGCGCAGGGGTCGCGCGCGCCCATCCAGCGCCTCGCCGACCGGGTTGCCGCCGTCTTCGTGCCCGCGGTCCTCGGCGTCGGGCTCGTCACGCTCGCCGCGTGGCTCCTCTTCGGCCCGGAGCCCCGCCTCGCGCCCGCGCTGCTGTCCTTCGTGTCGGTGCTCGTCATCTCGTGCCCGTGCGCGATGGGGCTCGCGACGCCGACGGCCATCATGGTCGGCACCGGCCGCGCGGCCGAGATGGGGATCTACGTCCGCGGCGGCGCCGTGCTCGAGACCGCGCACCGCCTCACGACGGTCGTCCTCGACAAGACGGGGACGCTCACGGCAGGCAGGATGTCCTTCGCCGGCGCGTCGCCGGCGCCGGGGGTCACGGAGAACGAGCTCGTCGCGGTCGCCGCGGCCGCCGAGCGACCCTCGGAGCACCCGATCGCGGCCGCCGTCGTGTCCGAGGCGTTGCGCCTCGGGCTGGCCGTGGACGGCGCACAGGGGTTCGAGGCGCTGCCCGGCCGCGGCGTGCGCGCCTCGGTCGGCGGCGCGACCGTGATCGTGGGCACGGGCGCGCTCCTCGCGGAGCACGGCGTCGCCGCCCCGGACGGCGCAGGCGACGCGCTCGCCCGGAAGGGCCTCACTCCCCTCCTGGTCACCCGGGACGGCCGCTACCTGGGCGCGATCGGGGTCGGCGACACGCTCCGGCCCGAGGCGAGGCGTGCCGTCGCCGATCTGCGAGGCATGGGGCTTTCGGTCGTGATGCTCACCGGTGACCGCGAGCGGACGGCCCGCGCGGTGGCCGGCGAGGCCGGCATCGACCGCGTGCTCTCCGAGGTCCTCCCCGACGGCAAGGTGGCGGCCGTCGAGCGACTCCGCGCCGCGGGCGAGGTCGTGGCCATGGTGGGCGACGGCATCAACGACGCTCCGGCCCTCGCCACCGCCGACGTCGGCGTCGCGCTCGTCACGGGGACCGACGTGGCCGCCGAGGCCTCGGACATCACGCTCCTTCGGCCCGACCTCACCGGGGTCGCCACCGCCGTCAGGCTGTCGCGCGCGACGATGCGGGTCATCCGCCAGAACCTGTTCTGGGCGTTCTTCTACAACACGGTCGGCATTCCCATAGCGGCCGGCGCGCTCTACCCCGCCTTCGGCATCACGCTCCAGCCGATGTACGCGGCGCTCGCGATGGCCTTCTCGTCCGTGTCGGTCGTGTCGAACTCGCTCAGGTTGCGCCGCGTCAGGCTGACGCCCGCACCTCGGCGGCAGACGAACGGCGCGGCGGCCGCACAGGCCTCCGCGTGACGCCGACAGGGCGATTCCCATTGACGCCCGAATACCGGCGCCTATATAGGTTAGGTAAGCCACCCGGCCGACCCCGCATGCGCCGCGTCGAGGGAGGCGCCGGCGGCAGAGGCCATCCTGAAGGGAGAAGGACATGCTGATCGCTCTTCTCATCGTGATCGGAGTCATCGTCCTCTACGTGATCGGGACGTTCAACGGACTGGTCGTCCTCAGGAACCGCATCGAGAACGCGTGGTCCCAGATCGACGTCCAGCTCAAGCGGCGGACCGACCTCATCCCGAACCTCGTCGAGACCGTGAAGGGGTACGCGTCGCACGAGAAGGAGGTCTTTCAGAGGGTGACGGAGGCGCGCGCCGCGCTCATGAAGGGCGGTGGCGTGAAGGAGCAGGCTGAGGCCAACAACATGCTCACCGGCGCCCTCAAGTCGCTCTTCGCGGTCGCCGAGGCCTATCCGGAGCTCAAGGCCAACCAGAACTTCATGATGCTGCAGGAGGAGCTGGCAGGGACGGAGAGCAAGATCGCCTACGCGCGCCAGTTCTACAACGACACCGTCCTCAAGTACGACAACATGCGGGAGAAGTTCCCGTCCAACATCGTCGCCGCCATGTTCAACTTCGCCGCGAGGGACTACTTCGAGGTCGGCGAGGCGGAGCGTGAGCCGGTGAAGGTGAAGTTCTAGGCCGTCGCAACGTGCCGCGGGCCCTGCGCGGGCGCCACTGGCGACCCCGGGGCCCGCGGCGCTCCACCGTCCGGAGCCTGAATCCATGTGGGAGCAGATCTCGAGCAACAAGGCCAAGTCCGGGCTGCTCGTCGCCTTCTTCGTGGCGTTCGTCATCTTCCTGGGCTGGATCTTCGGAAAGACCACGGTGTGGGGACCGGTCGCCCCCGTCATGGCGGCGATCATCGCGGGCGTGATGGCGTTCGCGGGATACTACAACAGCGACAAGATCGTCCTCGCCATCAGCAGGGCCCGGCCGGCCACCAAGCAGGAATTCCCCTACCTCTACAACACGGTCGAGGGGCTGGCCATCGCCGCCGGCCTGCCGATGCCGAAGCTCTACGTCATCGACGACACGGCCCCGAACGCGTTCGCGACGGGCAGGAACCCCGAGCACGCCGCCATCGCGGTGACGACGGGGCTCCTGCAGAAGCTCAACCGCGCTGAGCTCGAGGGCGTCATCGGGCACGAGATGGCGCACATCGCCGACTACGACATGCTGCTCATGACGCTCACCGTCGTGATGGTCGGGACCGTCGCGCTCGTGAGCGACTGGATGCTGCGGTCGTTCCTCTGGGGGGGCGGGAGGCGTCGCCGCGACGTGGGCGGCGGGCAGGCCGGCATGATCCTGATGCTCGTCGCGCTCGCCCTCGCCATCCTCTCCCCGATCATCGCGCAGCTGATCCGGCTCGCGATCTCGCGGCGCCGCGAGTTCCTCGCGGACGCCAATGCGGCGAGGCTCACGCGGTATCCTGAGGGCCTCGCGAGCGCGCTCGAGAAGCTGGACCGAGACCGCGAGCCGCTCGAGGCGGCGAACAAGGCGACCGCGCACCTCTACATCGTGAACCCGCTCAAGGACATCGGGGGCACGATGAACGAGCTCTTCTCGACCCACCCGCCCATCGAGAAGCGCGTCGCGGCCCTGAGGGCGATGTAGCGCTCCCGCGCGGGCCGGCCGCCCGGTCGGGGCCGGCGCACCGCGCAACACGGCCGATGAAGACAAGAGGGACGCCCGAGCGGGCGTCCCTCTTTCGTCGCCAGCCGGCCGTGCGCTATCGGTAGAGAACCTTGATCGTGGTCCAGGTCGTCTGCTCGACGGGCGCCCAGAGGTTGCAGTCGGGCAGCGGTCCCTCGTAGTCGCACACGATGCACTCGTCGCCCGCCCGGATCACGAGTGCGTCGTAGTAGACTGCGGAGGGAAGCGGCGCGCCGAACGAGCCGTACGAGAACACGCCCGTGTCCGCCGAGAGCGGCAGGCAGTTGACCGTCGCTCCCGTGTTGGCGAAGCGGACGTGGACTCCCTCGATCCAGCAGAACTCGTCGAAGAACCTCATCGTGCCGATCCAGGCGATCGTGCTGGAAGGAGCTCCGGCGACATTGTAGCAGCCAGGCTGCGCCAAGGAGGTGCCTCCGAGCGGGATCACGTAGTTCGCTTCCAGAGCGTTGCCGGGCGTGTAGAACTCGCAGTCGAAGAGCGTCGGCAGTACGAGGTTGATCTCGTCAGGCAGCGCCTCCCCGCCGAAGTCCCACGTCACCGTCACCGTGTAGATGTACGCGCCGTTCTGTCCCTCGGTCACGTCACCGACCGCCCCGCACGCCACCGCCCCCTGCGCGCCCGAGGCGCCGAGGCCCACGATCATCGCCGCCAGAGCCATCGCGCACACGCTGGTCCGTCTCATGCCGCACCTCACCTTCCTGCAGTGTCGTCCGCAGACGGGAACTCCTTCCCCTTCATACCGGATCTTACCACGACTGACGAAGGTCGTCAAGCACCGGGACGCCCCAGCCCTCAGCCCCTGCTCAGATGCCTCAGGAGCGCGGCCGCAGGCATCGTGTTCAGCACCGACGCCGGGCCGGCCCAGGCGCGCCGTGCGGTCGCCACGCCGAGTTCCATCATCCAGAACTGGTCCACGTGGTGCGAGTCGGTTCCGAGCGCCAGTCGAACTCCCAGTTCGACGGCCCTCCTCGCGTTGACGTCGTTGAGGTCGAGCCTCTCGTGGTAGCAGTTGATCTCGAGCGCGGCGCCGCTCTTCGCGGCGGCCTCCATCACGCGGCCGAGGTCGACCGCGTACGCCGGCCTCGTGCCGAGCAGCCGCCCCGTCGGGTGGCCGATGATGTCCACGCGGGGGTTCTCGACGGCCGAGACGATCCGCCCGGTGATCCTGTCCTCGCTCTGCTGGAAGCCGCTGTGGATGGATGCGACGACGACGTCCAGCCGCTCCAGGACGGCATCCGGCAGGTCGAGGCGCCCGTCGGAGAGGATGTCCACCTCGGATCCGGAAAGCACCCTGAACCCCCTGAGCCTCTTGTTCAGGGCCGTGATCTCCTCGAGCTGCCGCTCGAGCCGCTCGACGGACAGCCCGTGCGCGATGCCGAGAGAGCGCGTGTGGTCCGTGATCGCCACGTACGAGTATCCCCGCGCCTTCGCCGCGCGCGCGACCTCTTCGATGGTCGAGCCGCCGTCGCTCCAGTTCGAGTGAACGTGGAGGTCGCCTCGGATCTGCGCGCCGTCGAGGAGTTCGGGCAGCCTTCCGGCCATCGCGGCCTCGACCTCGCCGCGGTCCTCGCGGAGCTCCGGGGGAACAAGCGGGAGACCGAGCTTCTCGTAGACCGCGGCCTCGGTCCGCGCCGCGGCAGCCTTCGCGCCCTTGAACAACCCGTACTCGTTGAGTTTGAGCCCCTTCTCCTGCGCGATGCCGCGCAGGCGGACGTTGTGCTCCTTCGAGCCGGTGAAGTACATGAGCGCCGCGCCGTACTGACCCGGCTTCACGACGCGGAGGTCGATCTGGAGCGCCCCCGCGACGCGCACGCTCGCCTTCGTCGTCCCGGCGGCCAGCACCTCCTCAACGAGCGGCAGCTTCACGAAGGCCCTGACGACGGCCGCCGGCTTCGCGCTCGCCGCGAGCACGTCGATGTCGCCGATGGTCTCGCGCCGCCGCCGGACGGACCCGGCAAGGTCCGCGCGCTCGACACCCGGGATCGCGGCGAGCGCGCCGATGACCTCCCGGGCCGTCGGCAGGACGGCGCCCAGCGTGAGCCGCCCCGACCGCGACTCGTGCGCGCGCACGCCCGCCTCGATGTTCTCGACCTTCTTCGGGCCGATGCCCGGGAGCTCGAGGATCTTCCTGCCGCGGAGCGCGCGCTTCAGTCCCGACAGCGACTTCACGCCCAGGGACTTCCAGAGAAGGCCGATGGTCTTGGGCCCGAGGCCGGGAACCAGGAGAAGCTCCGAGAGGCCGGCGGGGATCGTCCTCTTCGCCTCCTCGTACGCCGCGATGCGCCCGCTCGCGAGGTACTCCGCGATCCTCTCGGCGGTGCCCTTCCCGATGCCCGGCACCTCGGTGATCGCGCCCGACGCCGAGAGCTCGGCGACGTCGGTGGGAAGATCGTCAACGATGCGCGCGACCCGCCGATACGCGTTGACGCGGAACGGGTCCTGCCCCGTGATCTCGAGGATGTCCGCGAGGCTCGAGAGGATCTCGGCGATCTCCTTGTTCTTCATCGCGGGCGCTCCATCGCCTACCCCTTCATCACGCCGACGGGCTTGAGGCGCGCGACGCGGCGCGCGATCCCGGCCCGTTCCATGACGCCCACCACGTCGGCCACGTTCTTGTATGCGTGCGGCATCTCCTCGGCCAGCGTGCCGCGGCCCTCCGCCACGACGAACACGCCCATGCGGGTGAGCTCCTCCTCGAGCCTTCTGCCCGCGGAGGCCTTCTTCGCCGCGGCGCGCGAGAGCACGCGGCCCGCGCCGTGACAGGTGCTCCCGAACGTCTCCGCCATCGCCGTGTCGGTCCCGACGCAGACGTACGACTCGCGGCCCATGTCTCCGGGGACGAGCACCGGCTGGCCGACGGCCGCGTGCGCCGTGGCGACGTCGCGATGACCGGCGGGGAACGCCCGCGTCGCGCCCTTTCGGTGAACGCAGAGGAGCCGCCGCTCGCCGTCCACCTCGTGCCGCTCGAGCTTCGCGATGTTGTGGCAGACGTCGTAGAGGAGCCGAAGGCCCAGCTTCTCCGGCCCGGCGCCCAGCGTCCGTGAGATCGTCCGGAACGCGAGCGCCATGATGACCTGCCGGTTCGCCCACGCGTAGTTGGCCGCGCACGCCATCGCCGCGAGGTACCGCTTCCCCTCCGGTGACTCGACCGGCGCGCAGGCGAGCTGCCGGTCCGGAAGCGCGATGCGGTACTTGCCCACGGCGCGCTGCATGATCTCGAGGGAGTCATCGCAGACCTGGTACCCGAGCCCGCGCGACCCGGAGTGGACGAGCAGCGTCATCTCGCCCGCCGAGAGATCGAACGCGGCCGCGGCCTTCTCGTCGTAGATCTCGTCCACGAACCCGATCTCGAGGAAGTGGTTGCCCGAGCCGAGCGTCCCGACCTGGTCCAGCCCGCGCTCGACGGCGCGCTCGCTCACGGCGGCGGGGTCGGCCTGCGGAAGGCGGCCGCGCTCCTCGGTGCGCTCGAGGTCGGGCTCGTCGCCGAGGCCGCGCTTCACGGCCCACGCCGCGCCCTGCGCCATGACCTCCGTGAGTTCCTTCTTCGTGAGCTTCCCGATGGCGCCGTGCGACCCCAGCCCGCACGGGACGTCGTGGAAGAGCGCGCGGACGAGCTCGGGGACGCGCGGCCGAACCTCGTCGATGAGCGTCCGGCTCGTCGCGAGCCGCACGCCGCAGTTGATGTCGTACCCCACGCCGCCGGGCGACACGACGCCGCCCTGCTCCGGGTCGGTCGCCGCGACGCCGCCGATGGGAAACCCGTAGCCCCAATGGATGTCGGGCATCGCGAGCGAGCATCGGACGATCCCGGGCAGGTGCGCGACGTTGGCCACCTGGTCGAGCGCCTTCTCCTCACGGATGTGCGCGAGGAGCTTCTCGTCCGCGTAGACGCGGCCGGGGACGCGCATCGCGCCCGCCCTCGGAAGCTCCCAGACGCAGTCGCGCACGGGCCTGAGGCCGTGGTCGCCGTGTGACATCACATGGTCCTCGCCGCGCCTGGACGCCGGCGGCCCGGACTCAGCCGCCCCGCGCCGGCCACCCGCCTACGTGTCGAACACGACGCGGACGGCCCAGCCGCCGCCCGCCTCCTCGATCCTGAGCTCGTGGTAGGTTACGGCCTTGATCTCCACCCGCACGAGGTGCTTCGCGCGGTCGAGCGGTTCGCCGGCGACCTCGGCTTCGACCGACAGGCCGTCGAGCCGCCGAACGCTGAATCTTGAGAGAAGGACTCCGTGGGACTCCGCAACGAAGAGGAGTTCCGAGAGCCATCGAACGAGGAGATTCTGGAGGTCGGTCCCGCTCACGCGGACCTCGGCCCGCCAGCGCTCGCCGACGCGCTCGATGTCCGTCATGACGTCGAACATCGCTGCGGCCGCGCGCTCGAGGGCCGACGCGAGATCGGGCGCCTCGAGCTCGATGCCCACGTCGGCGGTGTGCTCGATCTCGCGGTACGGAGGTCTCGTCCCCATCGAGCCCCCGATCAGCCGGCGCCTCCGCCTCCTCCGCCGCCCCCTCCTCCGCCGCCACCCGTTCCCCCGCCGCCCGTCCCGCTCGCCGTGCTCATCGCGCTCCCGGCCGTCGCGACCATGCTCGAGAGCCCCTCGGAGAACCCGGCGATGCTGCCGCCCAGCCCCTCGCCCATGCGGCTCGCCGCGCCCGCGTACCAGCCCGCCGCGAAGCTGCGGCCCGCGGCCTGCTCCATCGCCGGGATGTACGGACCGAGCGCCTTCAGCACCTCCTTCGCCACGCCCAGCGTGGTCGCGTACACGAGGAAGTGCTCCCAGAGCGCGAGCGACTGCGGCGGCGCATCCTCAAGCTGCGAGAAGTGCAGCAGGTACCTCCGAAGCGCCTTCCACTTCTCGAACTCAAGCGCGCCCGCGGGGCTCCTCCGCTTGACGAGCGTCGACAGGACGATCGTGGCGAAGCCCGTCAGGAACGCGGCGAGTCCGAAGAGCGACTGCGTGAGCGCCAGCGTAAGGACCCCGACGATGACGCCTGCGACCCCGAAGAGCACGGACACGACGACCATGCGCGAGCTCGCCTTCTCGAAGAACCCCTCGGCCTCCCCGGCGCGCTGCACGTCCTTCGTCCAGCCGCGGAACCAGCTCAGGTACCGCGAGGAGTGCTTCTGAGCGTCCTTCTTGAACTCGTCGAGCGAGAGGAAGTTGAGCCGCGCGGCCGGCGAGCTGAACAGGAACCGCAGGAGATCGCGCTCGTGCTCCTCGAGCTTCCAGTCGGTCTTCCCGAGACGCTCGAGCATGTAGTCGTACTCGGTGCCTCCCCCGATGCCGAGGAACTTCGGCTTCTCCCGCTCGGTCTCGGTGATCTTCAGGTGCCCCTTCCGCGCCAGGTTCATGATCGTGGCCACCATGTCGTCGGGGTACACGGCGCCGGACCGGTAGAGATACCCGACGATCGCCGGCGGCCGGTCGGCCGGCAGCTCGCGGAAGTAGTCGCCCTCCAAGGGGACCTTGTGCTCGCGGCCGAAGTGCCAGAACACGCCGAACCACCCCAGGAGCACGAGCGCCGCGACGGCGACCGAGAGCCTCGCGCCCGCGGCCTGCCTCGCCGTGTACGCCGCGTACCGCCTCTGCGCCTCCTCGCGCGCGCGGTTGGCCTCCTCCACCCACTCCTTCTCCTCGTTGAACGCGACGCCCCAGATCGGCCCGTGCCCGCGGACGGTCGCGCCGGGCACGAGCGACGCCGGGAACAGGACTCTCATCTCGACGAACCGCCGCGGCGGCAGCCGGTCCACGCGGAACTCGATCGTCTGCGCGTCGCGGATCCAGTACTCGCTCGTGAGCGGCGCGTGCAGCCACGCGCGCACCGAGTCCTTGTCCGCGCCCGGAGGGAGGTGGATGAGCCCGCGCACGACGCGGGCCGGCTTATCCCAGTTCTCGGCGATGAACTTCCAGTAGAGCTGCGCGAAGTCGTCGTACACGACGACCGCGTCGTGCACTGTGTACGAGATGTCGAAGGTCCTGGTCTCGTCGTCGGCCCGGTAGAACCACTTGCCGTATGCGTACCGGCCTTCGTGATCGTACGAGACCCAGTACGTCCCCGGCGTGCGCGGCTCGTCGATCTCGCCCCGCTCGCGGAGCGCGTACGGCTCGCCCTTCTCCGAGACGACGAAGTCCGTGATGTCCACGCGCGCCCCGCCCGCCGTCCGCGCCTTCTCCACCTGGTAGTAGGCGAAGGTGAAGCTGTCGTCGAACAGGTACGAGCGCGACTCGCGGTACTCGAAGCTCCCGTCGGGCCGAACCGTGACGTCCACGACGACCTCGGGGAACGAGTAGTCCTTTGCGGCCGCGACGCCGGCGAGGGCGGCGAGCACCGCGGCGAGAGCGGCTGCGGCGAAGCACAGACCTCTTCGCATGCGACCTCCGTCAGGACTTCGTGGAGATGGAGACGTCCTTCATCAGAACGTACGGATAGCTGTGGCTCCCGATGAACCCCATGAGCCCCACGCGCTCGACCTCTTTCGAGATCCCCACGACGTTGTCCTTGAGCAGCCGATAGATGTTCCCGGCGACCATCGTGTCCTTCACGCGCCCCGCGACGCGCCCGTTCTCGACCTTGAGACCGTAGGCGACGTTGCCGGAGAAGTCCCCGGCGAGCAGGTTGCTCATCATGATGCCCATGATGCTGTCCACGATCACGCCGCTCTTCATCCGGTCGAGGAGCTCCGCGTGGGGCGCATCGCCGCCCGCCATCTCCCAGCCCGTGATCTCGGGCTGCGGCACGGCTCCGATGTCCTTCGTGTGCACGAGCCGCCTGAGCTTGAGGCCGTTGCCCGTGGCCGGCATCCCGAGCTTCTTCGCCGTCCTCTGGTCCGTGATGAACCCCTTGAGAACGCCCCCGACCACGAGCGGCGTCCGCTGCATCGGCACGCCCTCGTCGTCGAACGGTGCGGACGCAAGCCCGCCGTCGGCCATGCCGTCGTCGTGGATGGTGACCCGCTCGTCGAACACCGTCTGCCCGAGCTTCCCGGTGAGCGGCGAGACCTTCCGCTCGACGATCGACCCGTTCAGCCCCTGGTTCAGCGTCATCATGACGTCCGCCATCGCGCGCGGCGTGAAGAGGACCATCGTCGGTCCGCCGGACACGCTCGCGTTCTTCCGACCGTTCCTGAAGTCCTCGATGATCCGCTCGACGAGCCCGTCTCCGGAGTCATCCAGCGCGCTGCCCCCGTAGTACCCTCCGGCGTCGAGCATGTTCGTCCCCTCGACGAGCCGGCCGCCGACGTAGAACACGTACTGGGTTCTGCGGAACGCGCCCTCGAACCCGTCGGATGTCGCGACGGAGATCTCCTGCACGTCCCGGCGCGTGGTCGCCTCGGCGTTGATCTTCTTCTCGTAGTCGAGGACGCGGGAGATGCCGTCCTCCATCCGCCGGATCATCTCCTCGACCGCAAGGTTCTCGATGCGCGCGTCCACGATCGCCGGCGACGGCGGGCTCGCGGGCGCGGCGAAGGGGTGCTCCGCCTTCTCGCCGAACGCCGACGTGACGACGGCGTCCTCGGCCACGCGGTCCAGGTCGTCGAGCCGCGTGCTCGTCGCGAACCCGATCCTGCCGTCCTTCACGACGCGCACCGCGACGCCGCTCTCCTCGGTCCTCGACACCCCCTTGAGCCGCCCGGTCTCGAAGTCGACCCGCGTGCTGAGCGAGGTGAGACGGAAGACCTCGCACCGCTCGGCGCCCTTCCCGGCTGCCCTCTCGATGATCTCCCTCACGTCACTCACCTCCGATGACGACATTCCTGATGCGCACGTGCGGCGCGCCGTGGCTGGTCTGGAGAGGGAATTGCCCGCCCTTCCCGCACCCGCCCGGGCCGTTGTGCGTCTCGAAGTCGTTGCCGATCATGTCGATGTTCTTGAGCGTGACGAACACGTTGCCTGTGAGCGTGGCGTCGCGCACCTGCTCCGCCAGCCTGCCGTCCCTGATCATGGTGGCGTTGGCGGCCGAGAACGTGAACATCTCGCCGTTCGTCTGGCCGCCCTGCGCGCTCACGCAGTACACGCCGAGCTTCACGCCCTCGAGCATGCGGTCGAACGGCGCGTCACCGCTCTCGATGCAGGTGTTCCGCATGCGGCAGATGGGCGGGAACCGGTAGTCGATCTCGCGCGCGTTGCCGGTGGGACGCTCCCCCATCTTGCCGGCGGTCTCGCGCGAGTGGAGCCTCCCGACG